>Ga0308165_1001618_pt1 | contig 30730 bp, 27 predicted proteins | sample PhyWR2_FD_201032 | JGI IMG/M metagenome (GOLD analysis project Ga0308165, IMG submission 201032) | Phyllosphere microbial communities from UC Gill Tract Community Farm, Albany, California, United States - DLSLW.R2 | ecosystem: Host-associated > Plants > Phyllosphere > Unclassified | place: USA... | reverse complement strand
GGTTAAAAAAGTTAAAGATTCTGTAGAGAAATCTACTTTAGGAGACTTAGACGTATTGGCTCAATTGAAATCGCAATTAGAAGGCGAAGAAAGCAAAGCTAAAAAAGGCTAGTTCTTTTTAACTGAAATATTAATCCCGATAGCGAAAGTTATCGGGATTTTTTTTGGCCCAAATCCTGCAACCTATACCAACCAGCCACGGAAACACGGAATGCACGGATCTAATACACAAATCGTCATTGCGAGGCTTGCTCCGTATCGTCATTTCGAGCGTAGTCGAGAAATCTGCCTAGAAAGATCTCTCCCCGCCTGTACGGGCAGGCATTCCGCTGCGCTTCAGTCGAGATGACGATTTCTCTATCTTGTTTATGTAACAAAATAATCCATTCTTCCATACTTATTCCATGCATCCCTCCTATTATTACTACTTTTGAAAAGCGTAACCTAGCCTTTTCAGTATGAGAAAAATTATCTTTTTGTTTCTGATCCTTATTTCGTTTAAACTTTCTGCTCAGGAAATTAATATTATCCCGCAGCCAGCTTACCAAAAAACAGAGCCTGGCAAAAAACCTTTCACGATTGATTCGAAAACACAGATCGTAGTTATAGATACAACATTGACCCCGGCAGCCGATTTCCTAAATAATTACCTTCAAAAATACTTCAAGCTAAAGCTCAATGTCACCAAGGTTACGCCCAACAAAAACTTTATCGCACTTATTTCAAACACGAGAATTAGTGAATTTGAAGATGCTTATAACCTGATTGCTTCAGACCGGAACGTCACAGTCATCGGCACATCAGCGGCAGGTGTATTTTACGGTATCCAGTCGGCTATCCAATTGCTTCCAACCGGCCTAAATAATCAGTTAACAGTTCCGTCAATAACAATTATAGATCATCCCCGTTTTGCTTACCGCGGAATGCACCTCGATGTAAGCCGTCATTTTTTTGATGTAGCTTTTATTAAGCAATATATCGATTACCTGGCCCTGCATAAAATGAATTACTTCCACTGGCATTTAACCGATGATCATGGCTGGCGGATTGAAATCAAAAAATATCCTAAACTAACCGAAATTGGTGCCTGGCGCAATGGCAGTATTATTGGTTTATGGCCAGGTAAAGGCAATGAAAACATTAAATACCAGGTACTGCCAAACGAAATTAAAATTACCCCGAAAGATGCTGTAATTAAAACCGATGGCATTCGTCATGGTGGCTTTTATACGCAGGAGCAGATTAAAGAAGTGGTTGAGTATGCTGCTAAACGCTACATTACCATTATCCCCGAAATTGAAATGCCTGCGCACAGCATGGCTTTATTGGCGGCCTATCCCGAATTAGGCACCGAACCCAACAAAAAATACACAGTTGCCGAAACCTGGGGCATGATGAACAAATACAACAATGTACTGCAGGCTTCTGATACTACTTTTAAGTTTTTAGAAAATGTTTTAACGGAAGTAATGGCTTTATTTCCATCCCCTTATATCCACATTGGTGGCGATGAGGCCTCGAAAGTATGGTGGAAACAATCGGCAGTTTCTCAGCAAATAATGAAAGCTAATGGCCTAAAAAACGAGAGTGAGCTGCAAAGTTATTTTATCCGAAGGATGGAGAAATTTGTAAACAGCAAAGGTAAAACCATCATCGGCTGGAACGAAATTTTACAGGGTGGCCTGGCACCAAATGCCGTAGTAATGAGCTGGCAGGGCGAAAAAGGCGGTATAGAAGCGGCAAAGCAAAACCACAAAGCCATTATGACTCCTGAAAATAAAATGTACTTTAATCACGGTCAGTTTGTAAAAGAAGATAGCTTAACCGCAAGTACCCCATCACTCCTGGCAGATGTTTACAATTACGAACCTGTGCCGGCAGAATTAAACGCCGAACAGGCCAAATACATTTGGGGAGCACAGGGCTGCTTGTGGAGCGAATACATTACTAATCCCGCCAAAGTACAGTACCAGCTTTTTCCACGCCTGGATGCTTTAAGTGAAGTGTTGTGGAGTCCGAAAGAAAAACGAAATTATCCTGAATTCCAAAAACGTCTGAAAGCACAATTTCTACGCTACGATTTGATGGGCATTACCTATTCGAAAAGGTACCTTGCAAATTAATTTTATCTGGTTGTAATTTTCTGAGGCTATTGCTTACTAACTGTTCAAAAATTAATGATTCAGTAATAGCAGTAACATGGAAAATAAAACTTCAAAATTCGGAACAACGGCATTTTTAATTTGCGTGGTAAGCTGTACCAACATGCCCTATTTTTTAAAGTACCCTTTATTGCTTGTTGCAGCAATATCTTTGGTTATTGGGATTTACCAATATCAGAAAACATTTAAATCTACGGCCAAACCAGTAGATCAGGCTAAATAAGGTATGATAGCAAAATCTTATCTCGATAAACTCGAAGCACACAAAGGCATTATCTATAAAATGGTAAACCTGTATGCTGATGAGGAGGAAGACCGTAAAGATTTATATCAGGAAATTGTTTTTCAAAGCTGGCAGGCCTATCCCCGCTTTAAAGGCGATGCTCAATTTTCGACCTGGTTGTATAAGCTCAGCTTAAATGTATCGCTCTCTTTTTTAAGCAAACAACAAAAACAAACACAGCTTAAAAACGGCGAAGCATTCGACCATTATTTTGAACCACCCGAACTATCTGAACGTGCTGACTGGCTTTACCGTTGCATTAAACAGTTAACAGAGATTGACCGCAGTATCGTAATGCTGCACCTCGATGGTTTCGATAATACCGAAATCAGCGAAATGATGGGCATCTCCAGAAACCACACCAACGTGAAATTACACCGTATTAAACAACAATTAACCACGCTTTTAGCCGGCAAATAACATGAATTTAGAACAAGAATGGCAAAACCTGGGTGTAGAATTTAACTCAAAAGCCAACCAGATAGATACTGCAAAGCTAACCATTGATGAGAAAGCACACAGCCTTTTACAGGAACTGATTTTTAAACTAAAATGGAAATTGAGGTGGATCAGAATTATTGATCTTCCGCTTTTAGTCCTGGCCATATTTGCCAAAGGCGATTTAAAAATATTACTGCTCCTGATCGTTATTACTTACGAAATTTGCAGGGCGTTAGGCATACGCCATTTCAACAAAATTAAAACGGCTGTAGATTACAACGCCAACACCAGACAGGTACTTATCGACAACTTTGAGGCTATAAAAAAGATTTTACGCGGCGAAACCATTTTCGGCTACATCTTTTTACCCTTGGCTGGTCCTATAGGCTTGATGGCATACCGCTTATATATACATCAAACCTTTGAAAAAGTAATTCAGCTGCCTCACTTCTTTTTACAAATTGGGTTACTAGCTTTGGTTGGGATTCCTTTTATCTGGCTCACCAAAAGGATGAACAACAGTATTTTTAACAAACCTTTAAAACAGCTAAACGATAAGATAAATGATTTAATGGATTAACTGGTTGGCCACCTGCAACTGGTAAGCACCAGGTGTAATACCCTCACTCTTTTTAAACGTGCGGATAAAATAATTGGCATCGCTAAAACCCAGTTCGTAACTAATGGAAGCCACTTTAGCGCCCGGCTGCGACAACAATACTTTGGCTTTATTTATTTTTTCGGCTAGAATAAAATCGTTTGGGCTAATGCCCAGCTCGCGTTTAAACAGGCGGTAAAAGGTGGCTTTGCTCATGCAGGCCTTATCGCTTAGGCTATTAATGTTAATCTTCTCGTTTAAATTGGCCTTAATGTAATTGAGCACAAAAGCCAGTGGGTTTTGGTTAAGGTTATGGCTATCGCTGTTTAAAATATTGAGGTTTTGGGTTTGCATAATCCTTACCAGTAGCTCTTTCAGGGTTAAATCGGCCAGAATATCTTTTTCTTTGGAGCGTTCAGAGCAAATGCGGATTACCTTATTGATGAGGTAAGCAATTTCTTCGTTGTTGTAAAAGTGATATTGGTCGTAATTTAACAGCCACTTTTCATTACTCCCTTCCTTCGGGAAAAACTCATTTAAATAAGCGATGGTTTTCTTAATCTGATCCTGATCTATGGCCAAAGCAATACATTGGGTAGGGTTTACATTTGTGGCTTCAGGAAAATCGATTTTCATGGTTACAGCAGGCGGAACGATAACCGTTTGGCCCGGAAAATAATCGAATCCCTTTTTATCGAACAAATGCATCACCTTTTTACCCCGCAACATGCTGGTAATTACAAAATCGTTAAAAGTAAGCGGCACCCGGTACGATTCGGTATAGGTTTCGAAAACGTTGAGCTCGCACCGCTCTAAAGTATACGAAGTCCGGTTCTCAACCAAAGTTTGCAAACTTTCTGATTTACTTAGACTTACCTGATCCAACACATGTGCCATAACAATAAAGATTTGGTTAGCGAGCATTACTAAACCCAAATATAAAAGTATTTCGGCAGGCTTTACCACACTGCAACAATAATGCTATCGGTTGAGGCAATTATACTATCACTACGATGCACTTTGCCATTAGGTTTGTATTAACCAAATCTTAAATCCGCAAAGAAAACACCGGAGCAATTCTTTTCAGAACCAACCAAAAGTGTTTTCGAACTACGAAAATTCAATAATAATTATGGAAAACTTAATTGAAAAACCGGCATTCAAATCCCATTACGATAATTACATCGGTGGAAAGTTTGTAGCGCCTGTAAAAGGTGCTTATTTTGATAACGTATCTCCTATTGATGGGAAAGTATTTACCAAAGCCGCACATTCTACCAAAGAAGATTTAGCACTTGCTGTTGATGCCGCACACGAAGCATTTAAAACCTGGAGCAAAACCTCTTCAACCGAAAGGAGCATTATACTCAATAAAATTGCCCAGCGGATGGAAGACAACCTGGAATATCTGGCCACTGTTGAAACCATTGATAACGGTAAAGCCGTACGCGAAACCCTGGCAGCCGATTTACCACTGGGAATTGACCATTTCAGGTATTTTGCGGGTGTAATCCGGGCAGAAGAAGGTTCACTTTCTGAACTTGACCAAAATACCGTTTCATTAATTGTACATGAACCTATTGGCGTAGTGGCGCAAATTATCCCATGGAATTTCCCATTGCTAATGGGCATCTGGAAACTGGCTCCGGCTCTTGCTGCAGGCAATTGTGTGGTTTTAAAACCAGCTGAAAGCACACCAGTCTCCATTATGATTTTAATGGAACTGATTGGCGATTTATTGCCTCCGGGTGTAGTAAACGTGGTAAATGGTTTTGGTGCAGAGCTTGGCCGTGCATTGGTTACCAACCCTAAAATTGCTAAAGCTGCCTTTACCGGTTCTACACCAACCGGTAGGCTGGTAATGCAATATGCGACAGAAAATATCATCCCGGTTACATTGGAGTTGGGCGGTAAATCGCCCAATATCTTCTTCAGTTCGGTAATGGCCGAAGATGATGCCTTTTTAGATAAAGCTGTTGAAGGTGCGGTAATGTTCGCACTAAACCAAGGCGAAATTTGTACCTGCCCCTCACGTTTGCTGGTACAAGAAGATATTTATGAGAAATTTATCGCCAAAGTTGTTGAGCGCACAAAAGCCATTAAAATTGGCAGTCCGCTGGATCGTACCGTAATGATGGGCGCACAGGCTTCGAAAATACAATACGAAAAAATTTCAGCTTACATTAAACTCGGTAAAGAAGAAGGTGCCGAAGTATTAACCGGTGGAGAAGTAAACGAATTAAGTGGCGATTTAGGTAGCGGTTACTACATTAAACCCACCATATTTAAAGGCCATAACAAAATGCGGATTTTCCAGGAAGAAATTTTTGGCCCCGTGCTGGCCGTTACTACCTTTAAAACCGTTGAAGAAGCTATCGAAATTGCCAACGATACTTTGTATGGTCTCGGTGCCGGCGTTTGGACCCGCGATGCACACGAACTTTATCAGGTACCCAGAGCCATCCAGGCTGGCCGGGTTTGGGTTAACCAGTATCATGCCTACCCTGCCGGTGCACCATTTGGGGGTTATAAACAATCGGGCGTAGGTAGAGAAAACCATAAAATGATGCTTGGTCATTACCGCCAAACTAAAAACATGTTAATTTCTTACGATAAAAACAAACTGGGCTTCTTTTAGGCGGTCTTTAGCAAAAAATTAGATTGTCCGTTGATTACAAATGCCGCAGTTAAACAGCCCGTTTAACTGCGGCCTATTGCAACCAGCTTAGCGTTAAATTTACCATGACCAATAGAATTGATAGTACCCAAAAAGCAAAAGAACTGATTGCAACCTTAAAAGAAAAGCATGGCGATTTGATGTTTTATCAGGCCGGAGGTTGTTGCGAAGGCACACAACCCCAATGTTTTGAAAAAGGTGGTTATTATTTACGCATGAACGATGTTTGCCTTGGAGAAGTAGAAGGTTGTGAATTTTGGGTAGACCGCGATCTTTTTGAATACTGGAAGTTTTCGCACTTTACGCTCGATGTACTGGATGGTTTCGGTGTGGGTGGCTTTTCATTAGAAACGCCGTTGCAAAAAACCTTCAAAGTGCATTACCGTTTATTTACAAAAGAAGAACTCGAAGATTTAGTACCCGTTAAAACGGCAGAATAATGTTTGTATTTGGTTAATTAAGGTCAGTTTGGAGCAATCCGGCTGACTTTTTTATTTAATTAACGGCCGTTTTAAAAATTTATGCAATCTTTGCATTCAAATTCAAAACATGAGGAAAGTATTTGCAGTAATCTGCACCATTATTACACTTTTTGCCATTAAAGAAGCGGTATATGTATTTACCTCTACTGAGCCAGACATGGTTAAGCAAAAGGCAATTATGATTGTAATTGCGCTCAGCATCTGCATCCCTTTAGTTATCCTCACCTTATGGCTTTGGTCGCCACGCAAAAAGAACAACGGCCAGTAGTACTAAGGGTAAAATTTACTTTTTAAGGCGTGTGTAGGTACCCAGCAGCTTTCTTCTTTGCCCCACCACTTGTAGCGGTTTTTGGCTATGATGTTGTAAAACCAATCTCTAATAAATTTTGGGATGATGATAAAGCCATACAGCAGTGGCCAGGCCCCATCCAGTTTTTTGGCAATCTTTAATGCTGCAGAAGATTTGGTGTACAATTTACCTTCCTCTAAAAGTAATACTGTACTGATTTGAGTCAGGTCGACATTGAATTTAGGTAGCACTTCTTTAGCCAACTCTCCCTGAATGGCCGTAAAACCAAACTGATCTTTTTTATCGTGCGCAATAACAAACTGAACCGATGCATTGCAAAGGTTACACACACCATCAAAAAAGATTATTGGCTTGTTAAGCATGGCTAAAATTAACAATTAACACCCGCATAAAAATCAGGATTTTGTATTATTAACCTCCAATTCTGCTAAAAGTTTAGCAATTCAAGTTCAATTAGCTTAATTTTAAATATCATATTCAATACAACTTGCGATGTATATTTCTATTAACAACAAATTGTACCCGGCTGCAGAGGCAAATATTTCTGTTTCAGATTTAGCTGTACAAAGGGGCTTTGGCATTTTCGATTTTCTTAAAACGGTCGATCACAAACCCATTTTTATCGACAATTATTTCGACCGGTTTTACCATTCGGCGCAGGAAATGAATATGGAAGTGAGTTTTGACCGCACGCAACTGCGCGAAAATATAAATCAGCTGATTGAAAAAAATAACATCCCCAACTCGGGCATCAAAATAATTTTAACTGGTGGTTTTGCCGACGATGGCTATACCATGAGCAAACCCAACCTGATTATTACCCAAACACCTTTGGAGATTAATCCGGATCCCTTTAAAAACCCTTTGAACCTGCTTACCTATAACCACCAACGCCAGTTGCCGATGGTTAAAACAATCGATTATCTGCAAGCAATCAGGTTACAATCGTTTGTTAAAAACAGTGGTGCAGAGGATTTGTTGTACCACAATAACGGGCTGATCAGGGAGTGCCCCAGGGCAAATTTCTTTATCGTAACCGATCACCAGATTGTTGCGCCGAAAACAGAAATTTTAAAAGGAATTACCCGGAGCAAAATTTTAGGGCTCGAAATTGCAGGTTATAAAATAGTAGAGCGCGATTTTCAACTCGAAGAATTATACACGGCAAAAGAGGCTTTTATCAGCAGTTCTACCAAAAATGCCTGGCCGGTGGCCGTAATTGATGGCAAGGAGATTGGCAATGGCACTTTCGAAGTGGTAAAAGCAATAAACAGCAAACTTCTTCAACTTATTGAAGATTACCAGCAGCATGGCGTGTAAAATATTGCAATTGATAATAACTGAAAATTAACATTTTAACTAGCGAAAGCCAAAACAATCAGCATCTGGCTTTACAACCTTAAAACATTTTTATATATTTGCCCAATCCTTCTTCAATGCAAAAGAAAACACTTCTTGACGGACAAAAAATTCAGATTACAATTAAGAGGCTCTGCCATCAGTTAATTGAAAACCACGACGATTTCTCGAATACCGTTTTAATTGGCATTCAGCCAAGGGGTATCTTTTTGGCCGACCGTATTCACCAGGAATTAGAAACCATCCTTAAAAACAAGAAAATATTGAAGGGCAACCTCGATATTACCTTTTTCAGAGATGATTTTCGCCGTAAAGACGGACTGGTAACCGCAAGCAGCAATTCGATCGATTTTATTATCGAAGGCAAAAAAGTAATCTTAATTGATGACGTACTTTGGACCGGCAGAACCATCAGGGCAGCACTCGATGCCTTATTGGCTTATGGCCGACCAGAAAAAGTAGAACTTTTGGTTTTAATCGACCGCAGGTTTAGCAGGCATTTACCAATTGAGCCCGATTATATCGGCCACCAGGTAGACAGCCTCAATTCGCAACAGGTAAAAGTAACCTGGACGAGCGAAGGAAGTGAAGACAAAGTAGTTTTATTATCGGAAAAACAATAAATTAGAAATGGCAGCAGAAAAATTATCAACCCGACATCTTTTAGGCATTAAAGATATTAACCGGAATGATATCGAATTAATTTTCGAAACTGCAGATAATTTTAAGGAAGTGATTAACAGGCCCATTAAAAAGGTGCCTTCACTTCGTGATATTACTATTGCCAACATTTTCTTCGAAAACTCTACCCGAACCAAGCTTTCTTTTGAGCTTGCCGAAAAAAGACTTTCGGCCGATGTGGTTAATTTTGCCGCTTCCTCTTCGTCGGTAAGCAAAGGCGAAACCCTGATTGATACGGTAAACAACATCCTGTCGATGAAAGTGGATATGGTGGTCATGCGCCACCCATATGCAGGTGCCGGTCAGTTTTTAAGTAAACACGTTAAAGCCCAGATTGTAAATGCAGGCGACGGTGCACACGAGCACCCTACACAAGCTTTGCTCGATGCTTTCTCTATCCGCCAGAAACTGGGCGATGTTGCAGGCAAAAAAGTGGTTATTGTGGGCGATATTTTACACTCGCGTGTAGCCATTTCCAACATCCTTTGCCTACAGCGTTTAGGAGCGGAAGTAATGGTATGCGGACCTACTACACTGATCCCGAAACACATCCACCAGTTGGGTGTAAAAGTAGAACATAACCTTATTAAAGCCCTGAACTGGTGCGATGTAGCCAACATGCTACGCATCCAGTTAGAGCGCCAGGATATTAAATATTTCCCTTCACTAAGAGAATACGCCATGATGTATGGCTTAAACAAACAAATCTTAGATAACCTCGATAAAGAAATTATCGTAATGCACCCGGGCCCAATAAACCGTGGTGTAGAGATTACCAGTGATGTGGCGGACAGTAAGCAATCCATTATTCTGGAGCAGGTAGAAAACGGCGTTGCCATTCGTATGGCGGTGTTGTATTTACTTGCGAGTCAGGGGTAGGTTAGCGGTTAGAGTTGAGTGGTTAGCGTTTGGAGTCTTCAGTCCTAAGTCATTAGTCTGGAGTCGGTTTTCGTTACAATTAACCCTTACGCAGTTTTCAATTGGCAGTTTCCAGTTAGCAATGCAACAATCTCCTACAATTTAACAATTACAACATTCAGTTAACCCCTTACGCAGTTTTCAATTGGCAGTTTCCAGTTAGCAATGCAACAATCTCCAACAATTTAACAATTACAACAATTCAGTTAACCCCTTACGCAGTTTTCAATTGGCAGTTTCCAGTTAACAATGCAACAATCTCCAACAATTTAACAATTACAACATTCAGTTAACCGATTTAAACAGTTAACCAGTTAACCAATTTATACAGTTAAACTGTTAGCCAATTTCATTGTACGTGATAAATCCACCGATGAACAAAATGACTATTGAACGAATGAACCGTTAATTTTCCACATTCGTACTTCAGCCAATACCAAAGCAAAAAACCTGTCGTTTAATTGTGTTATTAACAGATGTTAATTACTTCTGTTGATAAGCTTTGATACTATTTCTAATTTAGTACCAACCATATTTGAAACCAATGCAGAAAAAATACTTACTAATTCCGCTATTTTTAGCTGGAAGTTTTAGCACCTACGCTCAGGTTAGCGCAGTGCAAAACCTCAACAAAAACTATCAAACGGGCTTAGAATTATTAGACAAAGAAAAATACACGGCTGCCGCACAACAGTTTAAACTGGTTGAGCTGCAACGTTATAAGCCTTCTACCCAAACCGAGAGCAACGCCGAACTATCTTTATTAAAAGAGAACGCAAAATTTTATGCGGCCGTTTGTGCGCTTGAGTTAACCAATAGCGATGCCGAAAGTTTATTTCAGGCTTTTATCCGCGATTATCCGTTAAACCCGAATACCAAACTGGCTTATTTTTATGTTGGAAAAACTTATTTCAACCAAAAAAACTATAAAAAAGCTTTAGAGTGGTTCGAAAAAACCGATCCTTCTACCCTTTCGGGCAAACAAAGAAACGAATATCAGTTTAAACAGGGTTATGCTTATTTCGAGCTTAAAGATTACGAAAAAGCAGAACCTCTATTCGAGAAAGTTAAAAAAGAAGAAGGTGCTTTTCAGGAAAGTGCTACCTACTATTTTGCCTACATCAATTATTTAAACAAAGAGTATAAAACGGCCCTGGCCAATTTCGAAAAGCTAAAAGGCTCGCCAACATACGAAGCCAGCTATCCGTATTACATCACCTCGATGTATTATTTAGATGAGCGTTATGATGATGTGATCAGTTATGCTATTCCGGCGATGCAAAAAACCAAACAACAGTTCGAACCCGAAATGTTGAGCCTGGTTGCAGCCTCTTACTTCGCAAAATCTGAATTTAAAAATGCAGAAAAGTATTTTGCAGATTTTTATGCCAAAGATAAAAGCGAAACCAAAAACAATCTTTTCATTTACCAGTACGGCTACTCTTTATTTCAAAACCAGAAATACAAAGAGGCTGTTACAGTTTTAGAAAAGTTAAACACCGACGATATTTACCTGCAAAACGGTATGCACACCCTGGGTAAAGCTTTTATCCAGTTAAACAATAAACAAAAAGCGCAAAGTGCTTTTTTCAGGGCATCGCGTTTAGCTTTCGATAAAGGAATTCAGGAAGAAGCCTGGTTAAATTATGCCAAATTAAGCTACGAACTGGAGTTTCACCAGCAGGCACTTGAGGCTACACAGGGTTTCTTAAAAAACTTCCCTAAATCGCGTAAAATAAACGAAGCCAAAACGTTGTTGGGCGAAGTATTGCTTACCACTAAAAACTATCAGGCAGCTGTTGATATCTTAGAATCGATTCCGGATAAAACTTTAGAAGCCAAAGAAGCTTACCAGAAGGTTACCTATTTCCGCGGACTGGAGTTCTACAACGAAAGGGCATTCCCCAATGCATTATCGATGTTCTTACGTTCGGAGAAATTTACCGAAGACAACGAAATACATGCTTTAAGCACCTACTGGAAAGCCGAATCGATGTACGAGCTACGCAAATTTGGTGAAGCGGTTAGCACATTTGAGAAGTTTTTAAAAATGCCTGATGCCGACAAAACAGGGGTTTACAATTTTGCCAATTATGCCCTGGCTTATGCAGCTTTCGAAGATGAAAAATACAGCAAAGCTGCTAACTACTTCGAGAAATTTTTAGCCGGTAACGATAAAGACCAGAAAACCATCGATGATGCCACCATCCGTTTGGCCGATTCATATTTCGTAAATAAGAACTATGGCGATGCGATGGCCAATTACAATAAAATCATCAACAGGCATACCAGTGCTGAAGATTATGCTACTTTCCAGAAAGGGATGATCCAGGGATTGGAAAACCAGTACGATGCCAAAATTGGTACTATGCAGAGTTTACTGTCTAAATTTCCGAATTCGAATTATGCTGATGACGCTGGTTTCGAAACGGCTTATACCTATTTCAACAAAGGCGATTTCGATAAATCGAAATCCGATTTAGTTGCCCTGGTAGCTAAATACCCACGAAGCAGTTATGTTCCGAAAGCTTTGGTTACCATTGGTTTGGTGCAATATAACCAGGATCAGGACGATGCCGCTTTAGAATCGTTTAAAAAGGTAATTACCGATTACCCAACTGCCGATGAAGCCAAACAGGCCATGGAATCGATCAAAAACATTTATGTAGATCGTGGTGATGCGAATGGTTTTATTTCGTATGCCAACACCACTCCACTAGGCAATTACTCGAGCAATGAGCAAGATAATATTGTGTTTGCAGCAGTAAACAACCTGTATTTAAAAGGCGATGCCAACGGCGCTTTCCAGGCAGTTAACGCTTATTTCGATAAATTCCCGAAAGCCAACCACGAGAAAGAAGCCAAATTTATCAGGGCCGAATCGCTGGTTAAATTAAAACGTCCGGATGAAGCGATTCCAGATTATGAATTTATCTTAAACGACTGGACCAGCGATTATACAGAGCGTTCGTTGGTTAGCATTTCGCAATTGTTCCTTGATCAGAAAAAGTATAACGAAGCCATTGTTTACTTAAAAAGATTAGAGACAACAACTGACTATAAATCACACTATAGTTTTGCCATCAACAACCTGTTAAAGGCTTACACGGCTTTAAACATGCCCGATGACATGCTTAAATATGCACAGCTAACCAAAGATTCGGAAAAGGCTTCTGAAGAAGAAAAAAACAGTTCGGGTTTATTCTCTGGTAAAGCTTATTTGTTAAAAGGCGATACCACCACAGCGGTTAAAGAATTTAAAAATGTAGTAGCCAAAACCAAAACCATTGCGGCTGCAGAAGCAAAATACAATCTTGCTTTGGTAGAGTATAACAAGGGCGATTACAAAACCTCATCTAAAACCTGTTTCGATCTGATCAATAACATGGCTTCTTACGATTATTGGGTAGCTAAATCATTCATCCTGCTATCTGATAACTATGTAGCCCTGAAAGATAATTTACAGGCAAAAAGTACACTTCTCAGTATCATTGATAATTACGATGGTAAGGATGATATCATCCCTACAGCCAAAGAAAAACTGGAAAAACTAAACAAGAAGAAGTAGAATTATGAAATCGATTAAATATATATATAGTTCACTGTTTCTTTTAGCTGCTGGATTAATGACTGCACAGGCGCAGGATAAAAAGCCTGAAGAAAAAACTGCCGTAAACGAAGAGATTGAGGTAGTTCGCCCCTATAAGCCAATTTTGGCCGAGGCCGTAAAGTTGAGAAGAAGCCCGAATTTGGACGATGTTAAAACTTATAAAGCAAAATTAAACTACAGCATTTTGGATAGAAAGCTGGAGCTGAACAGCGATATCCAAAAGTTACAGGCCCAGGCCCTTGCCGAAGAAAAAGCCAGCATATTGGTAAACAATTATGTTAAAGGCGCATTCGGTTCGCAGGCTACGCTTTTAGGCGAAGCTTACTTTAACACCGGTAAAGATGAAGGCTTGCAACTCGGTGGTTATTTCAGGCATTTTAGTCAGGAAGGAAAGCTGAACAAACAGAACAGCAGCAACCAGCAACTGAGTGTTTTTGGTCGCAGTATATTAGATGAAAACACCTTTAGCGGTAAACTTAATTTTGAGCGTAACGGTACTTATTTTTACGGTATTGACGATGCCCGCCCAACGTTAAACCCAAATCCTGAAAAACAGGCCTTAACCTTTGTTGAGCTGGAAGGCGAAATGGTGAAGAACTTTACCGAAGATCAGGACGCTTTTAGCTATGCTTTAAAAGCCAACGGGTATATCTGGAGTGATAAATTTAGCGCCAAAGAAAACTATTTCAGCCTGAATGGTTATTTAAACAAGCGCATCAGCTCATTTAATTTAGGCTTAGCAGCTTCAACTGAGTTTGGCAATACCAAAGATGCTTTAACCAGTGTTGGCAACAATTTACTGCGTTTAAACCCTTACATCCGTTTGCAGGTAAATGGTGCAAAAATTACAGCAGGAATTAATTTTGTGCAGGAATTTGGTGCTTACAGCAGCTCGAGGATTTTCCCTGCAGTTACTGCCGATTTCACTTTGATTCCAGATTACCTGCAGGTTTTTGGAGAGGTAAAAGGCGATGTAAACAGAAACTCACTTAAAGGTTTTACCGATGAAAATCCATGGTTAAACAGCAACATCAACGTTAGAAATACCATCGAAAAATTAAGCTTTAGTGCAGGTATTAAAGGTACCGGCGGACCAGGTTTTGGTTACAAAGCCCGCATTTACGTAAAGCAGTTTGATGATATGCCACTGTTTGTAAACAACTATACCGATTTTAATAAGTTTGATGTGATTTACGATTTTGGAAAAACCAAACTTACCGGTTTAGAAGGCGAAATCTCGGTACAGGTAAGCGATGCTTTGAAATGGACTGGTAAATTAAACATCGACGATTGGAAGCCTGCTCAGGAAACCTACTCGTGGTTTAAACCAGGCTTAAAAGTAAGTTCGAACTTTGTATATACCTACAACAAAAAATTAAGCTTCAATGCTGCTGTGGTTATTCAGGATGATGTGAAAGCAAAATTATACATTGCCAACCCCGTTAATCCGCAACAATATGTAGTACCTAACACTTCAATCGAATCAATCGAAACCATTAAAGGTTTTGTTGATTTAGGTCTCGGTGCAGATTACAGAATTAATAATAAATTCTCTGTTTTTGCTAAAGCAAACAACATTTTGAATAAAAATTATAACCGCTACCTGTTTTACCAGGTAAATGGGTTTAATATTTTTGGAGGATTGACCTATTCGTTTTAGGATAGAGAAACTTCCGAGGTATTGCCAGGCTAGTGCCCTGCATGGCTTCAGTACAGAAACAAAAAATGCCTTCCGCAATCGGGAGGCATTTTTTTGTTTAGTAAAAAACTTCATTACCAAAGGGCCTGATCTCGAAAAACAAAATAGTTGTAGTGACAGGTAGAAATGAGTTAAAAACGCTATCTTTCAATTTTCGCCTCATCAAATAATAAACCATGTTAAATCGATTATTACCACTTGCACTCATCTCTATTATTTTTTCGGCCTGCGCACAAAAAGACATCAAGCAATTTGTTGCAGATGAGCGGGTTGATATTCAAACAATATCACCTGATTCGACTGATTTTTCTGAATTGCAGGCCATTGGGAAAGCAATTGGAGATTCGAGGGTGGTGATGATGGGCGAACAGGATCATGGCGACTCACCAGCTTTTCTGGCAAAAACAAGATTGGTTAAATATCTTCACGAAGAGAAAGGGTTTAATGTTTTGGCTTTTGAAAGCGACTTTTTTGCATTAAACGAAGGCTGGGATCGATTTGAAAAACAAAAGTCTAAAATTGATCCTTTCCTATCGGGCAATATTTTTAGTATGTGGAGCAAATGTAACTCTTGCGATGATTTGTTATATAATTATGTACCAAAAACTTACCAAGATAAAAATCCACTTATCATATCTGGTTTCGATAATCAGGTAACAGGCCGCTACAGCGACACAAATCTGAAAACATTTATCGACAACTATCTAAAAGGGAAAAAGATAAATTACGCGAATACTGAAAAGTATAAAGTAGATTTTCTTTCCTTTATCGATTCGATAACGTATAATAAAAATCTTCAAAAACAGCGAAAATTTAAAATAACACTGCAACAAATAAGCCATGAACTTTCTGCAGCTGATCCTACGTCTTTTGAAACGATGCTACTTAAAAGCTTAATGGCATTAACTGAAAGCGAGATTTCTTTTTTAACAAAAAAAGGTGATGATTCTGAAATCAGGGATATTCAAATGGCAGAGAATTTAAAATGGCTCTTAAAATACAAGTTTCCAAAAGAAAAAATAATCGTTTGGGCACACAATGCGCATATTATTAAACACCCCGAATTAATCAAAAACTCAAAATGGCACAATAGTAAAGAGACGAAAATTATGGGCAATTTATTCACAGCAGATCCACAGCTTAACGAACAAACTTATATTCTGGGTTTTAACTCCAGGATTGGCACCTCCGGCATGATTAAATACAAAAAGTATGCTGTCGAGGCACCAGCTAAGAACAGTTTCGAGACCTGGATTCCTGAAACTGTACCCTATACTTTTGTAAACTTTAAGCAGTTTCGTGAAGAAAATCCAGGCAATAAAAAACCTTTCCTAATGAAGGGCGTCTATCATTTTACTGAATCTGCATCATGGACGGATATTTACGATGGTATTTTTTATATTCGGGAGATGTATCCTTGTCCCTCAGTGGTTAAATAAAATTATCAGTAAAACGCTTTTTCATATCGTCACCAGCTATGCTGACCACGGCATCCTTAAAATGCTGCATTACGCTTATAATCCGGTAAAAAGCTATACTCATTTTTTTGCCGATATACCATTTCTGCATTTATCTACGTTATGATTGGGTAGATACAGGTATCATTTTTGCTAACACCTAATTTAAATCGTTATCATCCATAAAAAATCATATCTTTCTTATATTCAATTTTTTAACCGAAAATTAAAAATATGGCTATTGCTACATTTGAAGGTAGAATTAACAAATTAAAATAAAAACGCTAATTTTACCCGAATGGATATCTTATCATACCTTTTAGAGCTCTTGCAGCAACGCAAAGAAGTTGGTATTACCGGCTTGGGAACTTTTTATAAAAAGAAATATCCCGGTAGATACGATAAGGAAAAACAAACGTTTTTACCTCCTGGCTACACCCTTCAGTTTGCTGCCGATGTTACCGAAGAAAAAGCGCTGACAGATTTTATTGCCGCTAAAAGAAATATCTCTGCAGAAAGCGCCCGGTATTACATTACTCAGTTTGTTGAAGAAGTAAACCAGAAACTGGAGCAGGATCATGAAATTGAGTTGGAAAATACAGGCCGTTTGTTTTTTACCGAGCAGGGATTGGATTTCGAACCAATTAAAAACATGAATTACGGTTCGGAGTTTTACGGATTGCCTTCACTTACCGAAACTGTTGTTGAAGAAACAAAGACAGCACCGGCAAAAGAAGATGAAGCCGTTTACGATGAAATTGCCGAAGCGCCAGTTGCTCCTGCACCTTTCCAAAATAAATCGTACCAGCAACCGGTAATTGAAAATGTGGAGCTGGATGAAGTAAAAGACGATCTTAAAAACACCTTACAGCATACCGAGCATGCGGTTGAAAAACCAGCAGAAACGCCTGAAGCAACTACTCCTGATCCTGCCGTGATCGAAACACCTGAGTCAGAAGAAGCCAGTCACATCGAAGAACAGCATGAAGTAGCCGTTCCGGAAGCGGTAATACACCAACACGAAGAGCATCCTAACCGTTTTGGTCATACACCAGAATCGGAAGAAGCTAATAAAGCCGCTGAGGCACACGAAGTAGAAGTTCCGCCAGCGGTTGTACACCAGCATGAGGAGCATCCCAACCGTTTTGGGCATACACCAGAAGCTGAAGAAACTGTTGCTGAAACATCAGACGTGTTCACACCAAAACACCAGGAAGATCCGAACCGTTTCAGACTTACACCAGAACCGGAGGCTGTTAAGACTTACCTACCGCTCGAGGAAGAAGCTAAACCTGCTGAACCTGTTATAGAAGCACCGGCTTTTATCAAACATCAGCACGAAGAGCATCCTAACCGCTTTGGTCACGACCCTATTGAGCATGATACACAATCGCAAGGCATGTCTACCTGGTTAAAGGTGGTTATTATTGTTCTGGTTATTATTATTGCAGCTGCCATTACTTACCTGGTTAAACCCGAACTGTTTAGCAGTCAGCCTGAGCCGGTAATCACAAACCCTGTAATGATTGATTCGCCAAAAGTAGCTGTTGACACCTTAAAAGCTAAACAAGATTCTATTGCCAAAACCGATAGCATTTTAAAAGCCAACCAGGTACAGAAAAAGGCCGATACTGCAAAAAAAGCAGCACCTAAATTAACTCCGGTAGCGCCAAAAGCAGAAACTACACCGGCTAAACCCGAAACTGAAGCCAAAAAAACAGGCCCTGCTACATTCGAGGTTATTGGCGCATCGTTCGGAAGTGTAGAAAAAGCCGAACAATATATTAAGACCTTAAAAAAAGTAGGTATTACTGCTAAAATTGCGAAAATGCCCGGCAAGCGCCAAAATGTAAGTTTAGGTACTTTTACAAACGAAAAAGAAGCTGTAGCCCAAAAAGATCTATTACAGAAAAAACTCAAGGGAAAGGGTTACTACGTCCAACAAATATTTAACAACACACAACCATAATGATAACTTTATTAATTCAAGACACCACACAAGCATTACAAGACACCGCAAATGCAATTAACCAGGCCGTAACACAGCCTGCACCAGAACTACATTTTATTGATTTACTGTTTAAAGGCGGCTGGGTAATGATTCCCCTGGCATTTTTGGCCTTTTTAGCCCTGATTATATTTGTAGAGCGTTACTTAACCATCAAAAAAGCAACTAAAGATGAGTCGAACCTGATGGGGCAAATCAGATCATACATCCAATCGGGTAATTTAGATGGCGCCATGTCGCTTTTAAGAAACAATAACTCTCCCCTTTCGCGCATGTTGCAAAAAGGATTAAGACGCATTGGTCGCCCGATTAAAGAAATTGAAGGTGCTATTGAAAATGTTGGTAAATTAGAAGTTTCTAAATTAGAAAAGAATATCAGCATATTGGGTATTGTTGCAGGTATTGCGCCGATGCTTGGTTTCGTAGGTACTATTGTGGGGGTAATTACCATTTTCCACCAGGTATCCATTAAAGGCGCTATCGAAATCGGAACCATTTCTGGTGGTTTATATACCAAAATGATTACCTCGGCAACCGGATTAATTATCGGTATCATTGCCTATGTGCTTTACCATATCTTAAACATAATGGTAGAGAAAATCATCCTGAAAATGGAGACCGATGCAATTGACTTTATTGATTTATTAGAAGAACCGGGCAAATAATGAATTTACGCAAAAGAACAAAAGGAGGTGTAGAAGTACATACATCGGCACTAAACGACATCATGTTCTTCCTGATGCTGTTTTTCCTGTTGGCATCTGCTGTGGTAAATCCTCAGGTAGTTAAATTGTTATTGCCCCAATCATCGAGCGGACAACAATCTACAGCCAAAAAAGCAGTTACGGTAACGATAGACGAAAAGTTAAATTATTTCGTTGATAAGAAACCGACACCAGAAGATCAGTTACAACCGGTTATTGAGGGCTTCCAAAAACAGGCACCCGATTTAACCATCATTTTGTACGTAGCTAAAAATGTACCTGCCGAAAACATTATGGTAGCCTACGATGTTGCCAATAAACTGAAATTAAAACTTGTTTTAGCTGTTGAGCCTAAAAAATAATGAATACTGCAGAAGAAAATAATTACCCAAAAGCAGTTGCCATTTCGACCGGGATAATGGCTTTTCTGCTTGCGATCAGCTTTTTTATTGTAATCGGCTCATTCCAACCGCCCGAAGATATAGGTATGGGTGGAATGGTAGTAAATTACGGTACAGCAGCCGAAGGCATGGGCGATGATTATACCAGCATTGAAGAACCCTCAGCCGATCCAAATGCCAATGGTAAAGCTCCGGACAAGGTTACTCCCGAAGAAAAGGTTACCCCGAATACCTCGACTGAATCGAGCGAAAAAGAAATACAAACGCAGAATACGGAAGATGCCTTAGCGGTAAATACCAAGCCTACCAAGGTTAAAACTACTACCCCAACTGCCCAAACAGAAGAAAAACCTGCTAAACCGGTTATCAATCAAAATGCCTTATACAAAGGCAAAAAGAATACCGGTCAGGGGCAAGGTGATGGAACAGGAAAAACGCCAGGCAACCAGGGCGATAAAGATGGAGATCCCCTGGCTTCTAACTATGGAGAAGGTGGTTCAGGAAACGGAAATGTTCAGCTTTCACTGGCCAGCAGAAAATTTATAGATATTCCCCGCATTCAGGATGATGGCCAAAGTGCAGGTAAAATTGCTGTTCAAATCCGAGTTGATAAAAATGGCAAAGTAGTTCAGGCGCGCGCAGGTGCAAGAGGCACTACCCTGTCTGATTTAGCCCTTTGGAGAAAATGCGAACAAGCTGTAATGGGAGCCAGTTTAAATAAATTGGAATCGGCACCAGATGTACAAACCGGTATCGTAATCTTTAACTTTAAAGTGAAATAATAATTTTAAATAAATAATTCCAAAAGCACAGATAAAATCTGTGCTTTTTTTGTTTATAGCCTATTTCTTAATGGTCTGTGAAGACACAAACCATTAGGCCGTTAGCTAGTGGGGGCTGTATCTCCATAGACCAATCTAATCCAAACACGAACCTTAACCTATCTTTCTTTCTTCTCCCGTGCTTCAAAATCTTCATTATTTCATTTCAGAATCGCAATCCTCGGCTTATATTTGACCTGTATTATGAACTACCAGCAAACACTCGATTATTTATACAGTAAACTGCCCATGTTTACCCGTGTAGGTGCTTCGGCTTTTAAAAAAGATTTAACCAATACCATCATTTTCTGCGAAGCCCTTGGCAATCCGCAGGATAAATTTAAAAGCATCCATGTAGGCGGCACCAATGGCAAAGGTTCAACCTCGCACATGTTGGCTTCGGTTTTACAGGCACAGGGCTACAAAACGGGTTTATATACTTCGCCGCATTTAAAAGATTTTCGCGAGCGGATCCGCATTAACGGTAAAATGATCAGTAAAACAGAAGTAGTCTCGTTTGTTAAAAACCAGCAGAAACTGATTGAAAAAGTCGAACCATCATTTTTTGAAGTTACCGTAGCCTTAGCATTCGATTGTTTTGCCAGGAATGAAGTAGATATTGCCATTATTGAAGTAGGTTTAGGCGGTCGCTTAGATTCGACCAATATCATCAGTCCGCTAATTTCGGTAATTACCAATATCAGCTTAGACCACACCAACATGCTGGGTAATACACTGACAGAAATTGCTGGAGAAAAGGCCGGAATCATTAAAAAAAATACCCCGGTTGTAATCGGCGAAACCCATGCAGAATCGGCTCCGGTATTTAACAAAAAGGCAGCAGAAATGAGTGCGCCAATTGTTTTTGCCGATCAGGTTTTAGTTGCGCGCAATTTTAAACTGGTGAATAATAAACTGTCATTGTCAGTGTACCAGGGCGAAGAAATCAAATATAAAAACCTGCAAAGCGATCTAACCGGTGTTTATCAGCACAAAAATATTTTAACTGTTTTAGAAGCATTGGCTGTGCTCGATGCACAAACTGAAATCAAAACCGACGAGCAAAGCATTTACAAAGGCATTAGTCAGGTTAAAAAACAAACCGGTTTGCAAGGCCGTTGGCAAACTTTAAGCAAAAATCCCCTGGTAATTTGCGATACAGGCCACAACGAAGCCGGTATTAGCGAAGTAATTAAAAACATTAGCCAAACGCCTTATCAAAACCTGCACATCGTTTTTGGGATGGTTAAAGACAAAGAAATTACGAAGGTTTTGTCGCTACTGCCCAAAAATGCCACTTATTATTTCTGCATGCCCGATTTAGAACGTGGCTTAGCGGCCAATGAACTTGCAACACAGGCAGCAGAATTCGGCTTAAAAGGATATACTTATCCGTCAGTAGCCGAAGCCAAAGCAATGGCTATCCAATCTGCTGCTGCAAAAGACCTAATTTATATTGGCGGAAGCACTTTTGTAGTGGCCGAGGCGCTATAAATTCTTTACAAAAAGTTAAAAATATCTTTATTCAAAATGGTTACTTTAGCCCCACTAATAAAAATAAAATGAGAAAAATTCCCTGTCTGATCTTTTCAGTTTCTATTCTTTCTGTTTCACTTGCTTTTGGGCAATCTAAAAAAGTAACACCTGCACCAGCCAAAGCATTCCCTGCCGAAGTGGCTCGCCCTAAACTGGTGGTTGGCCTCGTTGTAGATCAAATGCGTTGGGATTACCTATACCGCTTTTACAACCGTTATACCAATGGTGGTTTAAAAAGATTAGTAAACGAGGGTTTTTCAGTAGAAAATACATTTATCCCTTATACCCCAACTTACACAGCTTGTGGTCATACCTGCATTTATACGGGTTCGGTGCCAGCAGTGCACGGCATTATTGGTAACGATTGGTACGATCCGGAAACCAAAAGAACTGTTTACTGTACCGAAGATTCGGCTGTAACTACTGTTGGCAGTACACCTTCTTCTGAAGGAAATATGTCGCCAAAAAACATGTTAACCACTACCATTACCGATGAATTGAGGTTAGCGACCAATTTTAAAGGTAAAGTAATTGGTATTTCGTTAAAAGACAGGGGTTCAATCCTTCCGGCAGGCCATGCCGCCAATGCTGCTTATTGGTATCAGGGCAGTACAGGCAACTGGATTACTAGCAGCTATTACATGAAAGAAGTACCCACCTGGATTGCTGATTACAACAAATTGAAACTGGCCAATAAGTTTTATGCCAAAAACTGGGAAACTTTATACCCGATTAACACTTACGTAAACAGTACGGCCGATGCCAAAGCGTATGAAGGCAAAAACAATACTTTTCCGCACCAGTTAACCCAAAATATCGATAAAAATTTCGATGCCATCAGAAGCACACCTTATGGCAATACCATTACGTTAGATTTGGCTAAACTGGCTATTTTATCAGAAGATTTAGGTCAGGATAACATTACCGATTTCTTAGCGGTAAGCTGTTCTTCTACCGATTATGTTGGCCATGCTTACGGACCTAATTCTATCGAAGCAGAAGATACTTATCTGCGTTTAGATAAAGATATTGAAGAGTTTTTCAACTACCTGGATAAAAAAGTAGGTAAAGGGCAATACACTGTATTTTTAACTGCCGATCATGGTGCTGCACATGTTCCGGGTTTTATGAAAGAAAATAAAATGCCTTCTGGAGTGGTGAGCGATAGGGATATTGCCAATAAATTAAATACCTACCTGAACGATAAATTTAAGGTAAACAATGTGGTTTTAAGTTCGATGAATAACCAGATTATTTTCGACCACGAAAAAACCGATAAAGGCAATGTGAGCTTCGATGTAATTAAATCAGCATCAGTTGAGTTCTTAAAAACTTTAGATGGTTTCCAGAATGCGGTAGATATTTCAAAGATCTCGCAAAGCACACTTCAGGAAATCCAGAAAAAAATGATCACCAATGGATATAACGCACGCAGAAGCGGCGATATTTATTACGTTTTAGAACCGAACTGGTTTAACGGTGGTAGTACCGGTACCACGCACGGCAGCTGGAACCCTTACGATTCGCATATTCCATTGGTATTTATGGGCTGGGGAATTAAACCCGGCGCGACCAACAAAACGCACTACATGACGGATATTGCACCAACACTGGCTGCATTACTTCACATCCAAATGCCAAACGGAACTGTTGGAGAACCAATAACAGAAATAACCAATAAATAATTCAAAAAAACTATGCCCATCAGCATAGTTTTTTTGAATTATACTAATCGTCACCCTGAATTTATTTCAGGGTCTCTAAAATCCACTACCTCAATACGCCCTAATTCAACAACAATTCTTCTTGTTGGCAACGCAAAAATTAACTTCCATTTGTTATTTTAGTACATGCCAAAATACACCGCCAGCAAACTTACCCCTCTGCTCGAATCGCATGATATGCCTGCAACCTTAAAGTTTTATACTGAAATTTTAGGTTTTTCCTGTGCTGCAAAATTCGACGATCTGAGCTGGTTTAGTTTAGCCAAAGACGAGATTGAGATTATGTTCTGTATACCCAACGAGCACCGCAATATGCCAAAATCGGTGATGAGCGGCTCGCTATATATCAAAACCAATGAGGTTGAAAACCTTTGGGAAAGTTTAAAAGATCAATGTGAAATCGGTTATCCGCTCGAAGATTTTGAATTCGGTATGCGCGAGTTTGCCATTTACGATAATAACGGTTACATGCTTCAGTTCGGGCGCGAACTGGAATAGACTAAAAGCCGCAACGGTATAGGGTATACACGCTTCGAGCCGCATATTTTAGTACATTTGCATACCGATATTAATCGGAAAAAGTCTGATATAAGTTTGGGTTGTCAGTTTGGAGTCTATAGTTAAAATCACTCCGATTTTAGAACCAACTTAGTGCTTTTCCGGCTATTTACATGGCAAATACAGGTACATTTACCTTTGCTTTAAATTCAGTTTATGCAACAAGTAGAAATATACAAGCCCAAAAATAAAATCCGTTTTGTAACCGCTGCTTCTCTTTTCGATGGCCACGATGCAACTATTAACATCATGCGTCGAATCCTTCAATCGTCAGGCGCCGAGGTAATTCATCTGGGCCATAACCGCTCTGTTGATGAAGTGGTAAATTGTGCCATTCAGGAAGATGTACAGGGTATCGCCATGACTTCTTACCAGGGCGGACACATCGAATATTTTAAATATATGTACGATTTGCTGCAGGAACGTGGCTCAGGACATATCAAAATATTTGCAGGTGGCGGCGGTGTAATCCTGCCTTCCGAAATTGACGAACTTCAAGCCTACGGAATTGCAAAGATTTACTCGCCCGATGATGGTCGTAAAATGGGTTTGCAGGGCATGATTAACGATATGTTGGTTAAAACTGATTTTGTAACCAAAATCAGCATTACCAACGAGCTCGAAACTATCCCAACCAAAGATATTAAAGCCATAGCCGGGGCCATTACCGTTGCAGAAAATGATCCCGAAGGCGCACAAAAATTTGTTGATGAATTAAAGCGGTTATCGCAAAATAACACCGCTCCTATCCTGGGCATTACCGGTACAGGCGGTGCCGGAAAATCATCACTGGTTGATGAATTGGTGCGCCGTTTTCTGGTTGAAGTAAAAGACAAAACACTGGCCATTATTTCTGTCGATCCGTCGAAGCGCAAAACAGGAGGTGCTCTACTTGGCGACCGTATCCGGATGAACGCCATTAACAACCCCAGGGTTTACATGCGTTCGCTGGCCACACGTCAGGCTAACCTGGCTCTTTCTAAAAACGTGCAGGAAAGTATCGATATCTGCAAAGCAGCAGGCTACGATTTGATTATTGTAGAAACTTCGGGTATTGGCCAGTCAGATACCGAAATTACTGAGCATTGCGACGTTTCATTGTATGTAATGACACCTGAGTTTGGTGCTGCTACCCAACTGGAAAAAATAGACATGCTCGATTTCGCCGACCTCGTAGCTATCAATAAATTTGATAAAAGAGGTGCGTTGGATGCATTGAGAGACGTGCGCAAGCAATACAAACGCAATCACAATATTTTCGATGCCAAGGACGATGAAATTCCGGTTTATGGCACCATGGCCTCTCAGTTTAACGATCCGGGCATGAACAACCTGTTTGTGGCCTTAATGGAGCAGATAAAAGTTAAAACCGGAACCGATTTTAAGGCTAAAATGGAATTAACTACCGATCAATCCGAGAAGATTTACATCATTCCACCAGATCGCATCCGTTACCTGGCAGAAATTGCAGAATCGAGCCAGATGTATAACGAATGGGTAAATAAACAGGCCACCATTGCCCGTAAAATGTACCAGCTCAAAGGTGTAATCGATTTATTAGGAGAGGCGAATTTTGCAGCACAATCAAAAGTCTCCCCAATAGGGGGAGATTTAGAGGGGGCATACGCGTTCTTCGAAGAACAACTAGATGGCGAATGCAAAAGATTGCTGCGCCAGTGGCCCGATACCAAAAGGGCTTATAAAGAAGAATTTTTCATTTATAAAGTCCGCGATAAAGAAATTAAACAACCTTTATTTTACGAATCGCTTTCGAAATTGCAGATCCCTAAAGTATCATTACCGCGCTACGAAGATTGGGGCGATATTTTAAGGTGGTTGCTCACCGAAAACCTGCCGGGCGAATTTCCGTATGCTGCCGGGGTATTTCCGCTCAAACGCGAAGGCGAAGACCCTACCCGTATGTTTGCCGGCGAAGGCGGCCCCGAGCGTACCAATAAACGTTTCCACTATGTTTCCTTAGGTCAGCCTGCACACCGCCTGTCTACTGCTTTCGATTCGGTTACCCTTTATGGCGAAGATCCACATGTGCGCCCAGATATTTACGGTAAAATCGGTAATTCGGGTGTGAGTATTGCCACTTTAGATGATGCCAAGAAATTGTATTCTGGTTTCGACCTTTGTGCGCCCTCTACTTCTGTATCGATGACCATTAATGGCCCTGCACCTATGCTACTTGGCTTTTTCATGAACGCCGCTATCGATCAGCAATGCGAAAAATACATTATCGCAAACGGATTGGAAAAAGAAGTTGAAGCTAAAATCACTGCCATTTATAAAGCTAAAAACGCAGAAAGGCCAGCTTATAATGGCACTTTACCACAAGGAAACGATGGTTTAGGTTTAATGCTTTTAGGCCTGACCGGCGATCAGGTTTTGCCAGCCGATGTTTATGCACAAATTAAGGCCAAAGCCATCAGCTCCGTACGCGGAACGGTTCAGGCCGATATTTTGAAAGAAGACCAGGCCCAAAATACCTGTATTTTCTCTACCGAGTTTGCCTTGAGAATGATGGGCGACATCCAGAAATACTTTATTGACGAGAAAGTACGGAATTTCTATTCTGTATCTATTTCGGGATATCACATTGCCGAAGCCGGGGCCAATCCCATCTCACAGCTCGCCTTTACACTGAGTAATGGTTTTACCTTTGTTGAGTATTATCTAAGCAGGGGCATGCATATCGACGATTTTGCACCCAACCTCTCTTTTTTCTTCTCTAATGGTATCGACCCTGAATATGCGGTTATTGGCCGTGTGGCGCGTAGAATCTGGGCAAAAGCCATTAAAAACAAATATAAAGGGAACGATCGTTCGCAGAAACTGAAATATCACATTCAAACTTCCGGTCGTTCGTTGCATGCTCAGGAGATTGATTTTAACGATATCCGCACTACCCTACAGGCTTTATACGCCATTTACGATAATTGTAATTCACTCCACACCAATGCTTATGATGAAGCCATTACTACACCTACCGAAGAATCGGTTAGGAGAGCTATGGCCATACAGCTGATCATTAACCGCGAATTAGGCCTTGCTAAAAATGAAAACCCGCTACAAGGAGCCTTTATCATCGAAGAACTAACCGATTTGGTAGAAGATGCCGTACTGGCCGAATTTAAGCGTATCAACGATCGTGGTGGCGTTTTAGGTGCCATGGAAACCATGTATCAGCGTGGAAAAATACAGGAAGAAAGTCTTTATTACGAAACCCTTAAACATACCGGCGAATACCCGATTGTTGGCGTTAACACCTTCTTAAATAAAAATGGTTCTCCTACCATTGTACCTGGAGAGGTGATCAGAGCTACTGAAGAAGAAAAACAGTTCCAGATTTCGGCCTTAGAAAAATTCCAGCAACGCAACAGCGATAAGGCAGCCGACTTGTTAAAACAGCTGCAAAAATCGGCCGTAGCTGGTGATAATATTTTTGAACAGCTGATGGAAGTATGCAAAATCTGCTCGTTGGGGCAAATTAGCAACGCCCTATACGAAGTTGGTGGCCAATACAGGAGAAACATGTAAATGAAAACATTAAGCTTCCTATTCGCCCTTCTTTTTGCTACAAATACCTGGGCAGGCACATTACCCCAAACCACTTACATCATCGCTTTAGGCATTGCGCAAGATGGTGGTTACCCACACATGGGTTGCCAGAAAGATTGCTGCAAAATGGCATGGGCCAACACAAAAATGCAGAAACAGGTGGTTTCACTTGCTTTGGTCGATCCAGTTAACAAAAAATGGTGGTTGTTCGAGGCCACGCCAGATATTAAGCAACAGTTACAGCACTTCAAATCGCAAACCAACAGTACCTATCCTTACCTGCCCGAAGGTATATTTATTACCCATGCCCACATTGGCCACTATACGGGTTTAATGGAATTTGGCCGCGAGGTAATGGCGACCAAAGGTTTAAAGGTATATGTTTTGCCTAAACTAAAGGCTTTCCTCGAACAAAATGGTCCCTGGATCCAGTTGGTTAAATTAAACAACATTAACATCATTCAACTTACAGCCGGTCAGTCCATTTCTATTTCCAATAATACAGTAACTGCCTTTACCGTACCACATCGCGATGAATTTTCGGAAACTGCAGGCTTTAAAATCATTACGGCAACTAAAAAGTACCTGTTTATTCCTGATATTGATAAATGGAGCAAATGGAATAAAAATATCATAGCTGAAGTTAAAAATATAGATGTAGCCATGGTCGATGCTACCTTTTACAGCAACACCGAGCTTGCCAACAGGGCCATTGCCGAAGTGCCTCACCCTTTGGTTACCGAAACCATCGAATTGTTTAAAAACGAAGAAGCAGCCGTAAAACGCAAGCTATATTTTATACACTTTAACCACACCAATCCATTACTTTGGAGTGCCCAGGCACAACAAAATTTACAGGCTCAAGGCTTTAACCTTGTTAAGCAAGATCAGATTTTTTATTAGTGCATAAAAAAACCTATTGCTTAGGGCAATAGGTTTTAACATATTTTAAAATCACTGGTGCTTATCCCGCAATCCAGCTAAATTTATAATCAATAGTAGGATTCTTCATTCTTTCCGCTACGCGCAATAAACGCGAAGGTAAAGCCATAATATAATCGCGTGCTTTCTCTCCGGCCTCATTTAAATCGCGCATGCCTTCAATTTTCCAGTCTACAATTAATTGTTGCATAATGTCAACATAGTCAATCGCAGTGTAAACACCTAAACGCTGTGCAGCATCGGTAAAGTGGCCAAAAGTTTGACCGATCTTTAAACCTACTTCACGTAAAAAGTGAGCTGGCATTACAATTTTTTGGCGCATCATATCTTCAAAAGCCAACATTGCTTCGTTTGGATCTACTTCAAAAATACGGCTCATAAAATCTTTATACGCTTTGGCGTGCCTCGCTTCGTCTGCAGCAATTACCCCACACATTTTTGATAATAAAGTATCGCCATCTTTTTTAGCCAAAGAAGCTACCCTTCTGTGCGAAATATTGGTTGCCATCTCCTGAAAAGAAGTATATACAAAATTACGGTAAGGATCGTGCCCTGTACCAATATCGAAACCATCAGCAATCAGATACTGCGTAGAAATTTCCATCTGGCGCATATCTACCCTACCCGATAAGTACAAATATTTATTTAACAAATCACCATGACGGTTTTCTTCTGCAGTCCAGTGTCTGTTCCACTTCATCCAGCCACCATCTTCTTTCATGCTTGGGCCTTGTACCATTGCTAACCACGATTCGTAAGTAGGCAAAGCCTCTTCGGTAATCGTATCACCAACTAATACGGCAACAAGATCGTAAGAAAGATCTTTTGCATTATCCCTTAGTATTCTTATATCCTGATAAAATGTATCACTTGTAGAGTCAGGTAGAAAGTCAGACGGCTGCCAGTTGGTATCGATCGGTTTAAGATAGGTATCCATCATCTCGAGCATATACTGTTCTATATGCACCATCACTTCCCTTCTTTTATCTGCAAAAAAACTCATTATTCGTGTCTATATATTTGTTAAAAGCAAAGATAACCAAATATTACTGCAAACCTTGTGATATTAACACATTTAGCATCAAATCAGTTTTAAATCAACTTTAAATTATCAACATCATTTTAATTATCTTGTTTTGTTAACAAATTGATTGCGTCGAAAGCTACCGTTTACAGTTCCACAATTTTATTAGAACGAAATTTTATTTTTTTCAGTAGCGCAAAGCCTGTGCTAATCGGATGGGTTCCGTCCTGCTGTGCGTTGCAATCCTTTTGGAGGCCTGATGCAAGCTTTAATGTGTCTTTCCAGCCAAAAGGGATTTCCACTGCCATCAGGGCTATTATTAAAAGCTTACAGCAAAAAGACTAAAGACCAAAGCAGGTATATCTCATTTTGAACCTTATGAGTTATTATTCTTATGATGCCCCCTCTTGCAATCCATTTAGCACAGACCGTCATTGCCAGCTTGACTGGCAATCTCAATGCAATTGAAAGGTTAATACCTCATAGGTTTTTAAACGATAAAAGAACCGGGCTAAACCTGCGAGGTTTTTTAAGGGCATTAAGAAAAACAACCTTAATTGCCTTAACAGCTTAATGGTTTACATGTTTATATAATCCCGCTTTGGTCTTTCAGCTTTAGCCTTTGGTCTCCAGAATGGCTATAAACAAGAAAACCCTTCAACATTACTGTTAAAGGGTTTCTTTTAAGATTTGGCACCGACCTACTCTCCCACGTGTTACCGCAGTACCATCGGCTCTGGTGGGCTTAACTTCTCTGTTCGGAATGGG
>Ga0308165_1001617_pt1 | contig 30738 bp, 20 predicted proteins | sample PhyWR2_FD_201032 | JGI IMG/M metagenome (GOLD analysis project Ga0308165, IMG submission 201032) | Phyllosphere microbial communities from UC Gill Tract Community Farm, Albany, California, United States - DLSLW.R2 | ecosystem: Host-associated > Plants > Phyllosphere > Unclassified | place: USA... | reverse complement strand
CGCATTTGGTTTGCCGCTGTTAGAACTAATCGATTTTAAAGTTAACAAACCACAGGCATTGATTTTATGCCCTACCCGTGAGTTATGCTTACAAATCGCTAACGACCTTAAAAACTTTTCTAAAAACGTTGCTAATGCCCACGTAGTTGCCGTTTACGGTGGCGCGAACATTATGCAACAACTACGCGAAATACGCCAAGGCGTTCAGATCGTAGTGGCCACGCCCGGCCGTATGTTGGATATCATTGGCCGTAAAGCCATCGATTTTTCAAACGTTAAATATGTTGTGCTTGATGAAGCTGACGAGATGTTGAACATGGGTTTCCAGGACGACATTAACGACATTTTATCAACCACTCCTGATGACAAAAAAACCTGGTTATTCTCGGCAACCATGCCGGCAGAAGTTCGCCGTATAGCTAAAAACTATATGGATAACCCTGTAGAATTAACCATGGGCACAAAAAATACAGGTAACGTAAACATCGAACACGAATATTACATTGTTCGTGCCCGCGATAAGTACGCTGCCCTAAAACGTATTGTAGATTTTAACCCTGAAATTTTTGCTGTAGTATTTTGTAAAACCAAATTGGATACACAAGATGTTGCCGAGCATTTAATTAAAGATGGCTACAATGCCGATGCTTTACACGGCGATTTATCGCAACAACAACGTGATAAAGTAATGCAGCGTTTCCGTGAGCGTAACATGCAGTTGTTGATTGCTACCGATGTTGCTGCACGTGGTATCGATGTTAACAATGTTACTCACGTAGTAAACTATTCTTTACCTGATGAAATTGAGAGTTATACCCACCGCTCTGGCCGTACCGGCCGTGCTGGTAAAACAGGTATCTCAATCTGTATCATCAACTCTAAAGAACTAGGTAAAATCCGTCAGTTGGAACGCATTATCGGTAAACAATTTACCAAAGCTGAGCTTCCTACCGGATTTGATGTTTGCGAAAAACAATTGTTCTCTTTGGTGCATAAAGTACACAATGTAGAAGTTAATAATGAACAGATTGATCAGTACATTCCACGTATTATGGATGAATTTGCTGATTTATCAAAAGAAGATGTAATTAAACGTTTTGCTTCATTAGAATTTAACCGTTTCTTGGATTACTATTCTAAAGCGCCTGATTTAAATGCTGCTGTTGGCGACGACCGTGGTGCAGACAGAGGCGAAAGAGGTGGACGCGGACGTGGTAGCGAAGGTTACACGCGTTTGTTCATCAACCTGGGTTCTGTAGATGAATTTACCCGCGGCGATATGTTATCATTTATCTGTAACAATGGTAAAATTGGTGGCAAAAGCGTTGGTAAGATCGATTTAAAAGGTGTTTTCTCTTTCTTTGAGGTTGAAGACGATGTAGCTGACAAAGTTTTTGAAGGATTCAAATCTGTTGAGTTTAACGGCCGTCAGGTACGTATCGAGAAAAGCGGAGACGGTGGTCGTGGTGAAGGTGCTGGAGAAAGACGCGGTGGCGGTGAAAGACGTGGCGGCGGTTTCGGCGGCGAACGCAGAAGCGGCGGTGGCGGTGGTTACCGTGGCGGCGGCGACAGAAGATCTGGCGGTGGTAGCGGAAGACGTGAAGGCGGAAACGGCGGTGGCGGTTTCAGAGATTTCTCTGGTCGTAGCCGTGATGATAAAGGTGGAAATGGCGGTCGCAGAGAAGGCGGAAGTCGTGAAGGCGGAAGCGGCGAACGTCGTAAAAAATGGTAAATCACTAAACCAAATATATTGTAAGCCAGTTTTGTTTATTCAAAACTGGCTTTTTTTATTGGTATTGGTAATACCGACTGAAGTTGGCAGCTATGAATTAAAATACCTAATAGAAATTCCCTGTAGATATCTATAATTATTTACCGCCGACTGAAGTTGGCTGCCATGAACTAAAAAAGCACCCAATAGAATTTTCTTTCAGATACCTACAATTGATTGCCATCGACTTTAGTCGACAACATTAATAAAAACACTCAATAGAAATTATTCTCTTAATATTCGTCTATTTCATTGTTGTCGACTTTAGTCGATGGCAAAAAATAGATATATTTATAGTTTACCATTTTTATGAGAATCATTCATAGTTTAAAGCTTTTTACATTCTTTTGCCTGCTATTTTCGGGTTTTAATCTTTCTGCGCAACAAGCAGCCGCTAACCAAAAAATGCAGTGGTTTGCCGATGCCAAACTGGGCATTTTTATCCATTGGGGTATTTATTCTGTTAATGGGATTTCCGAATCGTGGTCGTTTTTTAATAATTACATCAACCACGATGCCTACATGAAACAACTTAACGGCTTCAATGCGTCAAAATATGATCCGGCTGAGTGGGTAAGCCTGATTAAAGAAAGTGGCGCCAGATATTCGGTAATAACTACTAAACATCATGATGGCGTAGCCCTGTGGAAAAGTAAAATGCCAAATGCGACTACAACAGTTAAAAACAGTGCAGCAAAAAAGGATCTAATCACTCCTTTTGTAACTGAACTTAAAAAATCAGGACTAAAAACAGGCTTATATTTTTCATTACCGGATTGGAGCTACCCCGATTATGATGGATTTACCCGCGATCGGAAACGTTATGATTACAAACAAGATACTTTGCGGTTTAAAAAATTTCAAAACTACTTTCAGGGACAATTAAACGAGCTATCGAACCAATATAATCCTGATTTGATATGGTTCGACGGCGATTGGGAGCACTCTGGAGAAGAATGGCAGGCCAAAAATATATTGGAAAATTTACGCAGGGTAAATAAGAATATCATTGTTAACTCACGCTTAAACGGCCATGGTGATTACGATACACCAGAGCAGGGCGTACCTGTTTTAAAACCGGGCTCACCCGAATGGGAACTCTGTTACACCATGAACGATTCATGGGGCTATCAACCTTACGATAACCATTACAAATCATCCAACATGATTATACGCACCCTTGTTGATTGTATTAGCATGGGTGGCAACTTATTGCTTGATATTGGTCCGAAAGCCGATGGCTCCATTGCGCCAGAACAAATAAAAATTTTAAAAGATTTAGGCCGCTGGACAAAAAAACACAGCGAAGCCATTTATGGTACACAAGCTGGCATTCCGGCTGGACATTTCAATGGGAAAACAGCGCTATCCAAGGATAAAAAAACCTTGTATTTGTATATGGACTATCAAACAAAAAATGGGGTTATTTTAAGCGGAATAAAATCGAAAATCAACAAAATAGAAATTGTAGGCCAAAAAGAACCTTTAAATGCTGTAAATTTAAACAAAAGGGATTATTTCATCAATTTTAAAGATTCAGATTTTGATCAGGATGTAACTGTTATCAAAGTTTCGCTAAATGAGCCCATTCAATTGTCGGAAGAAAAAGAGGAACCAATTCCCTTGGCTACTTTATTTGCCGTTCCACCTCAGGTTGATTTAACAAACATACACTTACGTAAACTGGCCAACAGCTTAAATGCAGGCATCAATATATTTCAAAACAGCAATTTACCTGCTGATGGCATGGAATATAAGCCAGAAATGAAGAACTTCAATCAAACGGTAAACAATTGGGTAATCAAAAATGCCGAAGCACTATACAAAACCGGAAAAGGAATTCCAGCAGGCCATTATGAAGGCAATACAGCCCTATCTGCCGATAAGCAGACTTTATATCTATTTGTGGATGGAACGCCAACAGGACCAATTGCCATAAAAGGTTTAAAAAACAACATCAGCAGAATCAGGGTTGTTGGCGAAGGCACCATGCTACAGCACGAAATTTACAATAAACTGTACTGGAGCAAAATACCGGGCATAGTTTACATTCCGGTGCCAAACGATAAACTCGATCCTCAATTAACGGTAATTGCTGTACTTTTAGATGGTCCAATTGATCTGTACCGTGAAAAAGTTGGTGCAATTGAAAGCAATCTATAATTATTTAACAATTGTAAAATAGTAACGCAACTTTATAATTATCCTTAAATTGCATTACTTTCGCACATCATGCAGGCAAAATATATCTCATATCAGGAAACCGGATCATTTTCAAAACTGGTTTTGGATTATATCAATAACGACGAACAGCTTAATGCTTTCTATAGTTACCGGCCTGACATGGAGGGATTGGCCAAAGCAATTGAAAACAGGAATTTCCTCGGCAACCGCAATACGCTGGTTATGGTTTTACAAAATCAATACCAACATTTACAGCCCAATAAATCGGTTAGCAAAAATATTGAACTTTTAGGGCTAGATAATACCTTTACCGTTACAACCGGGCACCAGTTGAACCTTTTTACCGGACCGCTTTATTTTATCTACAAAATTGTAACCACCATTAATTTAGCCATCGAGCTGAAAATGGCCCATCCAGATAAAAACTTTGTACCAGTATATTGGATGGCGACAGAAGACCATGATTTTGAAGAAATTAACCATGTTAGTGTTGATGAGAAAAATATCAGTTGGATCCAGCAAACCAATGGTGCAACGGGCAGACTGAGCACCAAAACCGTTGCCGCAGCAGTATTGGCCTATAAAGGTTATTTAGGCATTTCAAAAAATGGAAAACACATTGCTAAACTGGCAGAACAAGCTTATTTACAGCACGATAACTTAGCTGATGCCACCAGGTTTTTGGTCAATAATTTATTTGAAAAATATGGCCTTGTAATCGTAAATGCCGACGATGCTCAATTAAAAAAGCAGTTTGCGCACATCATTACCGAAGACATTATACAGCACAACAGTGCAAAGAATATAGAAAACAGTTCGAAAAACCTGGAAGATTTAGGTTATAAAACGCAGGTAAACGGACGGGATATTAACTTTTTTTACCTGATCGATAACCTGCGTGAGCGTTTGATTTTCGAAAAAGGAAAATATGTGGTCAACCATACCGATATCAGTTTTACCGAAACTGAGCTTAGAGCCGAAATAGATTCCTATCCAGAGCGTTTTAGCCCAAATGTAGTAATGCGGCCTATGTACCAGGAGGTTATCCTACCAAATATCGCTTACATTGGCGGTGGCGCCGAAGTGGCTTATTGGATGCAGTTAAAAGCAAATTTTGATTTTTATAAGGTAGATTTTCCTGTTTTACTCTTGCGCAACTCGGCTTTACTGATTGATAAACGCAGTGCTCAGAACCTGTATCACTTGGGTTTTTCATTAGAAGATATATTTTTGCCAGTTGAAGAATTAAAAAACATCTGGGTAAAGCGAAATACCACTGCACTACTGAGTTTAGCTGATGAAACAAGAGCGATTAACAGCATTTTCGATCAGATTAAACTGAACGCATATAAGATAGACAAAACGCTTTCCGTTTCTACCGATACGGCGAAACAAAGAACAAACCATTTATTGGCCAACCTTGAAAAAAAACTGTTCAGGGCAGAAAAACGCAAACACGAAACGGCATTGCTGCAGATTGAGCACGTAAAGAAAAGACTTTTCCCAAATGGCGCACTACAGGAAAGAACACTTAATATTGCACCAATGTATGTAAACTATGGAGAAGATTTTCTCTCTTCATGTATTGAAAATTTCGAACCGTTGGGCGGCGATTTTACTGTTTTATTACCGTAAAATTTATTTTTAACATCCGTCATGCTGTCCCGAATATTCGGGATCAGCACCTATCAATAAAAGACCCTGAAATGAATTCAGGGTGACGACAAAGTATAAAAAATGAACTTCATCACCTTTACCGAAACCAAACTCAGGGCTTTTACTTATAACGTTTTTAAAAAAATGGGCTGTTCTGATGAGCACGCAGATTTAGCAACCGATGTTTTAATCCGTTCCGATTTACGCGGTATTGATTCGCACGGTGTTGCCCGTTTAAGCGGTTATGTGAGGCTTTGGGAAAAGAAACGGATTAATGCTACACCTGACATCAAAATTGTTCATGAAACACCTACTACAGCAACTGTAGATGGTGATGCGGGCTTAGGTTTGGTTGTTGCACCTTTCGCCATGAAAATTGCCATCGAAAAAGCAGAAAAGTATGGCAGTGGCTGGGTATCGGTTAAAAATTCGAACCATTTTGGTATTGCAGGTTACCACGCCCTAATGGCGGTAGAAAAAGATATGATCGGCATCAGTATGACCAACGCAAGTCCGTTGGTGGCCCCAACTTATTCCAGCGAGCGTTTATTGGGCACAAATCCGATGTGTTATGCCTTCCCGGCAGGCAAATATCACCCAGTAATTGTAGATATGGCTACCGCTGCTGCTGCAAACGGGAAACTGGAAATTGCACAGCGGGCCAATAAAAGTATTCCAGATGGCTGGGTTCAGGATAAAAATGGAGAAAATTCAACCGATCCGAATGAATTAAAAAACGGAGGTTCGCTTTTGCCTTTGGGCAGCGATAAAGATCATGGCAGCCATAAAGGTTATGGTTTAAGTGCAACCGTAGATATTCTTTCAGCAGTTTTATCTGGTGCCAATTATGGTCCGTGGGTGCCCCCTTTTGTAGCGTTTTTAGAGCCCTCAGCAAATCCGGTAGGCGAAGGCTTAGGTCACTTTTTAGGCGCCATGCGTGTAGATGGCTTCAGGCCGGCAGTAGAATTTAAAGATCATTTAGATAACTGGGTAGAACGCTTTAAAAGTGCAAAAACAATAGATCCTGATAAAAAAGTAGTTATCCCAGGCGAACCGGAACACGAATTTGAACAGGAAAGAAAAATCAGCGGCATTCCTTTAATCGATGTAGTGGTTAAGGACTTGAATGAAATGGCTGTGAAATTGGGTATAGAAGGATTGAAATAATCCGTTATTAATTGCAAAAAACGCGGAGAGAATGGCGCAAATCCAAGAAATGCGAAATTCAATTCCATCATCCATTTACATTTTCTTCAACAGATACTGAAATAAATTCAATAGGACGAAACGCAAGAACTACATGCATAAAAAAGCCGCAGATTTAACCAGAATCTGCGGCAACTATTACTTGATATGGTTTATACCCAACCATAGGGGGTGTAAAATATTTTAAGAGGCACTAATTTAAATTTCAATGCCTGCTCCTATAATTTATTGTTGATCCCACCAAATTCTACCTTTAGTATCTTGTGCATTAATGCCATAAGCCACATCTTTGGTTTTCATTGCTTGTATTGCAGAGGCATAATTAGCTGAGTTTTGATTAGATCCAGTACTTAAATCTAAAGAGTTACGCCTTGGAATAAGCAGGTTTTGGCTTCCATCATACAAACTTTCCAGGTAGGCAATAGAAGAGGTACCAATTAAACCGTTATTACCTGGCCTAACATCTGTAAATTGAGGGTAACCGGTCCTTTTCCACATGGCCCACGATTCTTCAGGTTGCATTAAATAGTTAACCCAAGCCTGAGAATAAATACTTGGCAATCCCTGGAAGGGAATTGTTGTAGCAAAATTACCAATTGTGATGTTTGCCGCATTTGGGACATTTGTAGCTATAGCAGAAGCCTTATAAGCATCGAATGAAGCCTGAATACCAGCGTAAAACCACTGAGACGCACTCTTGCCCAAGCCATTTCCACCTTTTTGGGCAATTTCGGCCATCATAAAGCAGGTTTCGGCATAAGTAAGATAAGGCGTACGCATTTTTATAGTAGCCCCATCTACGTAAGATTCATCATCATGCATCAGATCTTTAGATGATCTGGCATCGAACCCACCAAAGCCGCCATTTTTAATAAACAACCTACTTTGTATTGCGGATAAAAATCCTAGCGTTTGAGTACCACCTGTAATGGTAAAAGTTTTAAAACGATCGCCGCCCGTAGAGCCGTAACTTGTATTTGCAGAAGCTGGAAAAGCATGTTTCCCCCAATAGCGGACCTGATTTTCTGGTTGCAATAATGCTGCCTGAGCCGCTGCATCGCCTTTTTGCTGTACAACTAAATAATTTTTGTAGTTATTACCAAAATCATTCTGACGTACCATAAATGCAATACGTGGGTCATTTGTTGCTTTTAAATACTGAACGAAAGCGAATGATGCATTATAAGAGAAAAGGATTACATTGATATCATCTACGTTGTTGTTCCAGTCGCGGGTTTGGTTATAGCCAAAAGAACCGTCATTAGTAGAGATAATTGCGCTACCAAAATTGCTGGCGATATCCGTTAAAACTGCTGTTAATTGAGTCGGATCCCGCTTTTCGTAACGTTGAGCGATTTTAATGCGCAATGTATTTGCAAATGCAAGCCATTTGGTATAATCTCCTCCATAAAAAAAATCCTGATTGCCTAGCGCAAATTGGTTTGTACTTGTTTTAAGAAGATTAGCCGCATCTTTTAATTGCTGATCGAAAGTTTTATACAGCGTAAAATCAAAATCGTAGGTAGGTAATGGGTATAAATCACCATTAAAAGCCTGTGTGTAGGGAAGTGCTCCAAAAACATCGGCTACTTTCCATGCCTGGTACGTATTGATAATCGAACATATTGCCTTTAAACCTTGATATGTAGCTTTTTGGGCATCAGGTAGCGAATTAATTTTGGCAATAATGCGGGTCATATCCCTTCCGTTACCAGTAAAATAGTCGTTATAGTAGGGAAAACCTGGATTAGGACCTGTGGTTTTTGTTGCATTCCAATAATTACCGGCTAAACCATTCGCATCAGCACCATCGGGTACTATGTACTGCATATAAGTCATGGTAGATCCATACTTTTGCGAAGTATTCCCTCTTGATCCTAAATTAAAATCCGCTGTAGCACCTGTGAACAAAAATTCAGGATTAGCATCTGGCAATGTTTTAGGATTGGTATTGGTATCGATTAATTCTTTTTTACAGGATTGACCTAAGGTTGCCAAAGCAACTAATCCCAGTATATATTTATTTAGTGTTTTCATTTTGCTAAGATTTTAATACTACAGTGTGATGTTTAGGCTAACTGAATAATTTCTGTAAAACGGCACACCACCGGTAATGTATGGTCTGAAAGGGTCGTTACTTTGGATTGATTCTGGATTTTGACCTCCGCTAAGTGTTCTGTACAGGTAACCAATGTTACGGGCCGAAACGCTAAGTCTGGCACCTCTTACATGGATTTTATCTAAAAGTGAACTTGGCAAACGGTAACCAAGGGTAATTTCGCGCAACATAATCCAAGAGTTTTTAGAGGCAGTTTCATTTCCATTAATATTGGTTCCCCAACCATAAAATGTGTTGTAGTATAAAGAAGCTTTCCATGGCTCTACCAAACCCTGCTCGTATGCCTGTCTGAAAGTCATTCCACCAATGCTGGTACCTGGTTTAAGCGGACTCATTTGTCCTGCATCAAAAACAGCATCTGGAATTACACCATCGTACCTGGTTTGGCCCGTATAAGAATCTTTACGTGCAACACCACCATGTTCCTGATCGCGGAAATTTAAGGTATTTGCAGAAGTTCCCTGGCCTGATGCGTAGCTCAATGATTCTGAGTAAACATAACCACCAAATCTACCATCAACCTGGGCAAATAAGCTAAAGTTTTTGTAACGTAATGTGGTGCTGATACCTCCAGTTAAATCTGGTTCGATTTTACCAATGTTAATTCTTTTCTGGCTATCGGAATATTCAGGGTTAACAATAGCATAATCTGCAATATCGTATTTAACTGTAGGGTTGGTATTGGTTTGACGGCTGCTTACCTGAATAATTGGGAAGCCAGTTGCAGGGTCTTTTTTAGACGCGGCCCATGTTTCGGCTGTTAACACACCAAAATCACCACCTTCGTAAGCATAAACATTTGCACCATCGTATCCGCCGCTTAGCTCCCATTCTTTGATCCCGCTGCCAAATTCTACCACCTTACTTTTATTTCGGGCCAAGTTTACGGCAACGCTCCAGTTCCAATCTTTACTTCTAACCGGGTTGATGTTTACCAAGAGTTCCAAACCTTTATTCTGTATATTACCAGCATTTAAGAAGTTTCGGCTAAAGCCTGTTTCAATAACACCTGGCACATATAATAACTGATTAAAAGTGTTGGTTTTGTACCATGCAAAATCTATGTTTACCAAATCTTTAAACAGGCCAAAATTTGTACCCAACTCTAAAGAGCGTTGTCTTTGTGGTTTCAGATCAAGATTTGGTTTTACATCTGCATTAATCTGGGTTGCGCTTCCTACTGTTTGGTTATTCTGGTTAATGATGGTTCCTGGTGCATAACCGGCACTTGTTGCATATGGCCCAGCTACACCCGCGTTACCAACATAAGCCAGTGAAGCCCTTAGCCTACCACTTGATAACCATGCTGGCATATCTGCCTTAAGATGATCGTAAAAGCCATAAGAAAGATTTACCGAAGGATAAAATACAGTATAATTATTTGCGCCCGGTACTGCGTAAGGATAAGTTAAAGTTGATAACCAATCGTTACGGCCGGTGATTTCCAAGTTTAGGTATTCTTTGTAATTAAGGTTTAACACCGCACCTAAACCAATGGTTTTGGTATTTGCTGAACGGGCACCCGGATAGGTAACACCATTATAGCTGTAATTGTAATAATAATTTTTCTGTATGTCATTTACAGAGTTTGCCGGGAAAAACACATTTGGAACCGCCAAACCACCATTGGTGCTTACACCATAGTTTTCTGATAAACCATTTCCATATATCTCATTAAGCACCCTTAAATCGATAGACAGATCATTGTTCATTACCTTTTTTGCAGCGTGCGCCATAAACAACAAAGTATAATCGGTTGAGTAATTTCCGGCACTTGAGTATGATCCACCAGCATTGTTTTTATCGTTGCCATAGTTTTTTGTCTCCTCATAAATTTTCAGATAATTTACGTTTGCCCTTCCAGATAAATCCAACCAAGGTGTAACCTGTGCCTTTAATTGTGCATAACCTAAAAAGGAATTCTCATTTTTACGGTAGTTGTTTTTATCAAAAACAGAGAATGCAGCGGTAACACTACTTAAATTACCAAAAACGCCAGCACTATTAATCGAGTTATCGGCATTGCGGTAAGTTGCACGCCAATCGTTATAGTCTAAATTACGTGGCAGGTAATAGGTATTAAAAGCCAAATTAGAACCACCACCATAAGCATACCTGCCCTGATTAAAATAGTTGGTTGTTGCTGTGTTTGCATAATTAATACCGATTTCTGTTGAAAATACCTTGTTCAAATCACCACCAATTTTAATATCAAAAGCATTTCTTTTTAAACCATTATTAGGCAGCATTCCTTTGCTTGAGTTGTTGGAGTAAGATAAACGGTAATTAAATTTATCATTCGCCCCACTTAAAGAAATGTTGTTGTTGATAAAGTTTCCATTTTGATAAAAAGCTTTCCAGTTCTCTGGTTGCGCAACATATGGAGTCATTCTAGAGTGATCGTAAATTACAGGATGCATAGTGCCGTCAAAAGCAGGTCCCCAACTTCCAACGGTATTTGCCTGTGTGCCATCCGGAGCAAAATTTCCCTCCCTGGTTAAAGCACTTCCTTGTCCGTAAGTATTCTGGAAAGCCATAGGGCTTTTGTATATGTCAGAAGTTTGATAAGTAGAATTAATCTCTATCCCCAAACCACTTCCAGCCTTACCTTTTTTAGTGGTAATTACAATCGCACCGTTTAAACCGCGAGAACCATATAATGAAGTTGCTGCGGCACCTTTCAATACAGTAATTGACTCATAATCATCAGGATTAAGGTTTTTAAGCTGTGAACCACCATCTGTATCATCAGCATTTACAAGATTATTTTGTAATACGTTACCATCCACAACAAAAATAGGTTGGTTATTTGCCTGACCTGGAGAAGAGCCCAAAGCTTTTGCACCCCTAATCTGGATGAAAGGTGATGACTGAACTCCAGCAGCACTCATTACGTTAACATTTACGCCCGCCACTTTACCCTGTAGGGCTGTAATCGGGTTTACTGTATTTGTTCTGGTAATATCTTCACCCTTAACTGTTGTTACGGCATAACCCAGGTTTTTGTTTTCCTTGATGATACCAAGTGCACCCACTACGCTAACATCGCTCAGGGTATTGGCATCTTCCTTTAGTGTAACATTAATTGAAGATTTTTCACCAACGGTAATTTCCTGTCTGGTAAAGCCTATTGCAGAGAAAACAATTACATCCGAAGGATTTGCAGAAATTGAAAAGGCACCCGATTCGTTGGTTTGGGTTACCTTGTTTGTTCCCTTTATAGAAACGGTAACACCGGGAAGAGGGCCAGACGACTCCTTTACAGTTCCGGTGATGGTTTTTTGTGCAAAAGCACTTATTGTTAAGAAACTTAACAACAAGATGCTGATGTACTTTAAGTACATTTTTTTCATGATTGGTTGTGTTTAGTTTGGAATTGATTAGTTACTTGGCAGATGGGACGGAAACTTTTTATATAATCATAGGCTATGTTTTTGAATGATTAATCGAATAAGCTATTTTCTACCATTAAACTTGCGGCAGCCAACAATTCGGCTTCATCTGTAAGGGTAGAAAGTTTTATTGTGGTTTGATCAGCAATCCTTGGAATACAAAACTCATTAACAGCCTGCTGAATGGCGGGCATAAGCATTTTACCTGCTTTTGCACCTACCCCACTAAGTACAATGCATTCGGGATTTAAAATATGTATTAAGGTAGACAGGCCTTTTCCCAGCTGGAAAGCAGCCTTGGATAAAATTGAAATGGCTAAAGGATCCTGAGCAATAACAGCATCCAAAAAATGATCCCTTGTTTGTTTGCTTTTATCTTTAAACAACTCTTTCATGCTCGATTCCACACCATCTGCAATCGCTTTTTCGGCCTTTTCGGCCATAACCACTAAAGAGGTATCTACTTCTAAACACCCTCTTTTACCACAAGAACAAAGATTATTGCTATCAGATAATGGAATATGACTAAACTCTCCTGCATAACCACTGCTTCCTCTGTAGAGCTGGCCGTTCACAATCATCCCCAAACCCGTACCCCATCCGATATTTACAACCATAACATCCTTTAAACCGATGGCCTTACCAAAGTTTAACTCGGCCAGTGCAATTAAACTGGAGTCATTATCCAAAGAAACAGGAAGTGAAGTTCCTTCAGCAATGTAATCGCGAAGTGTTGTTCCCTTGTTTACAAAAAGATAGGAAGAATTGATCCCTGAATCTGAGTTAACAAACCCTGGCATACCAATACCAATACCAATGATATTCCGGTTGTTAAGCTTTGATTTTTTAATGCTTTGGTTAATGAATCCGATCAATATTTCAACATCGTTAATCGATTGCGACATAGGCAAATCGAGGTATTGCACCGGAAGCACTACCTTTCTTGATAAATCATAAATGGTTAACCTCGTAATCAGCTGATCCATAGCCACAGCTACGATATATTTATCCGCATTGGCATTAAGCAGATACATGGTAGCCCTTCTGCCACCAGTTGAGGGTGCAAAACCTTCCTCTACAATACATCCTTCGGCGATTAAACCATTAACAACCGAGGTTACCAATGGCAAACTCTTTTGGGTCAGCTTACTTAAATCTGTAAGTGATAGCGATTTTTTATAGTACAAATACTTAATAACATCAGCCCTGAGACGCTGATTTTTCTCCACTATAACAGACATATTATTTGATTATACTCAAACTTAAAAAATATTTTTAAAACATCACAATACTTTTTAATTTTTTTTTTAAGTTAATAATCAATTGCCCTAAAACAGAAAGGGCGAATAATCTTTGATTATCCGCCCTTTTGAAAGAATTATATTTTTATTAGTGAATTCCCATAAATAATCTGCTCCATCTTATCTTATGTAAGAAAGATGCAGTGCTGTCCCAGCTCATCCACACAAATAAAGCTTTACCTACGATATGGTCTTCTGGTACAAAACCCCAATAACGCGAATCTGCAGAATTGTGGCGGTTATCGCCCATCATCCAGTAATAGTCCATTTTAAAGGTATAACTGGTGGCAACCTGATCATTAATGTACCATACCCCTGCTTTTTCCTCTACCTTGTTTCCCTCGTAGGTTCTGATGGCCCTATAATATAATGGCATAGTATTGCTGTCGATTTTAACTGTCCACCCTTTTGAAGGGATTTTAATCGGCCCAAAGTTATCCCTGTTCCAAACTCGGTTTGGATCGTTTGGAAAAACACCGCCTTGCACCGCTCCAGGAGCATCAGGACTTAAGGTTACCGATTTTACAAAATCAAAGGTTTTTAGTTTTTCGGCAATTTCAGGTGAAGCATCTACGATATACGTATTTGTCGCTACAGCAGGTGTACCGCCCAGGTTTAGGTTAAACTCATCAAGGGCAGCATAATTAAAATCCATGGTTTTAAATTCGATGCGGTAAGGCATCATACCGGTATTTTTTAAAGGTTCGGCTTTGCCGTTAACGCTGGCAATTCCGTTGCTCATCGAAATTACATCACCCGGAATACCGATACAGCGTTTAATAAAGTTTTCGCGCTTATCTACCGGTCTATCAATAATGGTATAGGTGCTTCTTACCTGTTCGCGGCCCATGGTACGCACCATATTATAATAGCTATCAGCCTGGTTTTCTACCGCTACGGTATCGCCCTCCGGAAAGTTGAAAACCACTACATCATTCCGTTTAATTTTAGACAAACCTGGCAAACGGTGGTATTTCCACTGCACACCGTCCCAATAAGCTTTTGTAGAAGTGGTTAAAGGCATGGTATGGTGGGCAAAAGGGAAAGCAACTGGCGTCATCGGGATACGTGCGCCATAATTAACTTTACTTACAAAAAGAAAATCGCCGATAAGCAAAGATCTTTCCATTGATCCTGATGGAATGGTATAGGCTTCTATAAAGAATACGCGGATAATGGTTGCAGCAACCACGGCAAATACAATCGCATCTACCCACTCGCGGGTTTTAGTTTTTTTCTTCTTTGGGGCATCCTTTTTCTTCTGCCAGAATTTGTAATTCATATATCTTAATTTTGGTTTGCGATTGTTTAAATCGGCTACCTGTTATCTTCATTTCCTATGGTGTGATTTCACAGATTTTGTGATTTCACAGGTTTATTTTTGACCGGGTTAATCGGTTAACTGAAAATTGCAAGCTGTTAACTGAAAATATCTCTTACTCAAAAATATCGGTAATATTGAAAAATCCCTTTTTATCTTTCACCCATTCTGCCGCTACCACTGCACCTAATGCGAAACCAGCCCTGTTGTGCGCTGTGTGCTTAATTTCAATTTCATCAACCTCACTGCTGTAAATTACAGTGTGCGTGCCCGGAATATTTTCAATCCTGTGCGATTCTATCAGCAATTGCTCTGCTTTGGGAAACAATTCTACATCTGTTCCCACTACTTCATTTAACCACTCCTGCTTTCTTTCCAAATTATCTACAATACCTTCGGCAAGCGTAATGGCCGTTCCACTTGGCGCATCCAGCTTTTGCGTGTGGTGAATCTCTTCTACCTGTACCTCGTAAGCCGGATAATTATTCATCAGTTTGGCCAACGTTTGATTAAGCTTAAAGAACAGGTTTACGCCAATACTAAAGTTAGACCCATAAAGTAGTGTATTGTTACTGCTGTTGCAATCATCTTTAACCTCTTGTAGCTTACCGTACCAACCAGTTGTACCTACCACTACAGGAACGTTTGCATCAAAACAGGCATCAATATTTTTTAAAACCGAATCTGGTGTACTGAAATCAATCGCTACATCTGCTGATTTTAAATTCTGCCTGGTTAAATCTTCCTGATTATCGATTGATATTTTTAAAACGATTTCGTGACCGCGTTCAACTGCAAATCTTTCGATAATCTGCCCCATTTTGCCATAACCTAAAAGCGCAATTTTCATTTTTATATGTTTATTTCAGTTTTTATTAATTTTTAATTGTCGGTAAGACGCCTTTTATGGTTTAAAGGTAATAAAACGTTCAAGATTTCATATTTAAATGGAGAAATCATTTACAGTTAAACGGATTAAAAGGTTAGCGATAATTTTAGTGCAGGTGTTGCATTAAAACCATACATCGTACTCGAGTTGATCATAGATGGCATTACCTTAAAAGAAAGGTTATTATCTATATTAAAGAAATGCAGGCGTGCAGCAACGTAGGCATCAACAATGTTGGCTGCATAAAGCAATCCATAAGAAAAAATTACAATCTGCGAATTCCGTTTGTACAAACTTTTACCATCCAAAATTCCCTGATTGGTGTATTGCGATAATCCTGTATCCTGTTTTTTTCCGGGATTATCTTCCCGGTATTGCGCCTCGGCCAAAAAGCGTTTGTAATTTTTCCTGCTATCCATATACGATAACGTTAAGGCCGTGGCACCGCCGTAAATAGCGGCTATTTTACCACCGGTATATAATTTCTGCAGTACCTGGCTTTTGCCAGCCCTCGTACCGTAACCATCGTTAAGCAATTGGATGTTGTACAACTGCCCCCAGCCGGGTATGAGCATCGATCTAAAAACCGCTTTTCTCCCGGCAACTTTGCCCGGGTTTACATATTTGGCCTTCATCGAATCTTTTCTCGTCATCGGTTTGCGGGCCGCAGTATCTATTGATTTGGAGATTTTTATTTTCTTTGAAGTATCAACAGGTTTTAATACAGAATCCTTAACCTGCGCTGAGGCAAGGTTTACAAGAAAAAATGTAAATAAAGAAACGAGTATTAAAAGCTTATTCCTTTGCATTACCAGTCTAATAACTCTAAAATCCTATTTAAGTCGTCGTCACTCATAAAAGGGATTTCTATAGCTCCTTTGCCGTTCTGACTTACTTTTAATTTTACACGGGTAGCAAATTTAGAGGCCAGATCGTCCTGCAGTTTTTGGTACTGAAAAGAAACACCTTTTACTTTGGGTTTTTCGCTTGCCGGTAAAGGGATATGCTGCAGGTTGCGTACAATTTCTTCCACTTTACGCACCGATAAGCCTTTTTCTAAAATCTCCTGGTGGATGTACAATTGTTTATCAACGCCGTCTACATTAATTAAGGCCCTTGCATGGCCCATACTAATTTTCTGATCGCGGATAGAAGCCTGGATGGCGGGCGGGAGTTTTAACAAACGCAGGTAATTGGTAACGGTTGTACGGTTTTTACCTACGCGCTCGCCCAATTGTTCCTGTTTTAAACCTACTTCGTCAATCATCCGCTGAAAACTCAATGCTACCTCAATGGCATTTAGATTTTCGCGCTGAATATTTTCGATCAATGCCATTTCCAACATCTGCTGGTCGTTGGCACTGCGGATGTAGGCAGGAATCTGTGTTAAACCGGCCAATTTCGAAGCCCTGAACCTGCGTTCGCCCGAAATTAACTGATATTTGTTTGCACCCGTTTTTCTAACCGTAATGGGCTGGATCAAACCCTGTACTTTTATCGAATCGGCCAGCTCGTTTAAGGCTACCTGATCAAATTCGGTACGTGGCTGATATGGATTGGTTTCAACTTCAGTTAAACTTACATGACTGATATTGCCAACCTGCTCGGTTTCGCTCACAGCATTTACTTGCTGTTTGGGCGGATGAGAAGATTCGCTATCATCTAAAAGCGCACTTAACCCTCTTCCTAAACCTGTTTTTCGCTGAAAAGATGTCATCTATTATTTATAAAGTTGCTGTTCCAATGTTTTCTTCTTCCTTTAACAGGCCGTTTTTCTTCACAATTTCGCGGGCAAGGTTAAGGTAATTAATGGCACCCTTGCAATTAGCATCGTGCATAATTACCGAAACGCCATAACTAGGTGCTTCACTTAAACGTGTATTACGCTGTATAATGGTATCAAAAACCAGTTCGTGGAAATGCGTTTTCACCTCTTCTACTACCTGGTTCGATAAACGTAAACGAACATCGTACATGGTTAATAAAATACCTTCAATCTCCAGGTCGGGGTTTAAACGGTTCTGTACAATTTTAATTGTATTTAACAGCTTGCCCAAGCCTTCGAGTGCGAAATACTCGCACTGAACCGGAATAATAACCGAATCGGCCGCTGTTAAAGCATTAATGGTAATTAAACCCAAAGATGGAGAACAATCGATGATAATGAAATCATACTGATCTTTAATTTTCTCCAAAACCGCTTTCATTTTATACTCGCGGTTGTTGAGGTTAATCATCTCGATTTCTGCACCAACCAGATCGATGTGGGCAGGCAGTAAATCTAAATTTGGTGTATCTGTTTTCTGGATGGCCTGTAAAGGATCGATATCATTAATGATACACTCATAAATACTATCTTTAATGTTACGGGGATCGAAACCGATACCCGAAGTCGAATTTGCCTGAGGGTCAGCATCAACCAATAGAGTTTTGTATTCTAGTACGGCCAAACTCGCAGCCAGGTTTATAGAGGAAGTTGTTTTACCAACACCACCTTTTTGATTTGCTAATGCAATAATTTTGCTCATCTATGTATCCGAAATTTACTTAACGTTGATTTGGGCTGTGTAATTTATGCGTTTTAATTGGCAAAAAGTTCTATTTTTGCATGGTTTACGGCCTTTTTCACAATCAGCTAAGATACAAACTATATGGCAATTTTAGCAAGAAGCGCATTTGGGTTTTACACATCTTATTAACAATTATCAATGATTACAATTATAGCCGCTACTAACAGACCCAATAGCAATACGCTAAAAGTTGCCAAATATTACAAAAGGCAGCTAAAAGAAAAAGGCGTTGAAGCTAACCTGTTCAGTTTGGAACACCTGCCTATTGATGTGTTAAATACCGATATGTATGGCAAAAGATCTGTTGCTTTCCAGGAAATCCAGAACATGATCTATCAAACTGAAAAGTTTTTGTTTATCATGCCGGAGTATAACGGCAGTTACCCGGGCGTATTAAAAGTGTTGATCGATGCCTGCAATTTTCCTGATAGTTTTTATGATAAAAAAGCCGCGCTGGTGGGCATTTCTTCTGGCAAATATGGCAATATCCGTGGTGTAGATCATTTTACAGGGGTTTGCCACTATATTCACCTCCATATTTTACCCCTTCGACTGCATATTCCGAATATTAAGGCTGAATTGGATGCCGAAGGTAATTTCAACCATCCGGATACCATCAAGTTTACCAACGAGCAGATAGAGAAATTTATTAATTTTTAAGGAATTTCCTTCTTTCTGCAGCGGCATGCAGTATGGCGTAAGGTTGGAGTAAATTAACCATGACCACCCCGCCCTATGGGCACCCCTCCTTAAAAAAAGGAGGGGAGTAATTCGACGCCAGAAAAGCAACTTCTCCGATCAGCACAGGCTCAAATAAATAAACCAGATGGCAGCGGCAGCCCCGAAGCATGAGGGCTACAGCGAACAGCGGGAGCACATTAATCTAAATGCTACCGAACCTGCTTTCCCCTCAAAAAAAGTTTATATCCATTTTTTGAAAAGCAGGACCTGTGTTTTATAGCAAGGTTAGTCCCGTTTTACGCTCATACGCCTGCAGGCCTTAACCACCTGGCCGGTATCCGCTGCAATCGGGTTTAAAAACAGGAGAAATACGCCACGACCTCTAAAAACTATCAGGTTCACATTGATTTTTGGCAACCTGCAGCCCAAAATCTGATTACCGACCGTGCCACTTAAACCCGATGGCAGCGGCACGCAGTATAGCGTACAGCGGGACAGCACAAATCCGAAATGCCACCGAACCTGCTTTCCCCTCAAAAAAGCTTGTATTCATTTTTTGAAAAGCAAAGCCTGGGTTGCATAGCAACGTTAGTCCTGCTTTTCATTCCCGATCCGCACTCGTACCTCGCTTACGGGCTTCCATTTCAATCAGGTTTAGAACCTTAAAACAGCTTATTAAACCTTCAGAAGCAATGGTTCAAAATGGCAAAAACCCTTTCAAAATGGAATGGTATTACGAATGCTTTTTTTATCAAAAACAAGATAAAAACCTGCATACACTTAAAAAACAATAACTTATACCTAAGGCATTTTGGTTGGCACAACAATTGAAAACCGTGCAATCAGCTAAAAAACATTTTAAGCAATTGTTGCGTAATTTAGCCGGTAAGAAAATACATTTGGTTATACGATCTTAAATAAATTTGTCATGCTGAGGCACGAAGCATCTCTTACATCATTAAAGTATCGTTGGTTAATGCAGCGTTGCATGGCCTGGAGATTCTTCTTATCGTCAGAATGGCAGTACATAAATAAACAGCTATGAAAATAAAAACCAAACTCCGCCTCGGATTCGGGTTTCTCTTTATAATTGTGCTATCCTTCGGGTTAATTGCACTCTTTTATTTAAATGAGCTGTCGGATAAGTCGAAGGTGATTCTTAAAGACAATTACAAATCGCTTAAATATGTTGCGGCCATGCGCAGTGTAATCGATCAGCACCAGCTTCCATTAAACAGCACACAGCAGTCCATTTTTACCGAAAACTTAAAAAACGAAGGGCTGAACATTACCGAACCTGGCGAAAAAATGGCTTTTCAACAACTGCAAGCCGCTTTTAAAATGCTAAATGCTTCGCCATCGGCTGCTATAAAAGAAAACAGCATTAAAAATATACGGCTGGCCTTTCAGCATATTGAGCGGGTAAACATGAAAGCCATTTACGATAAAAATGAACTGGCCAACAAAGCTTCGTCTAACGCAAACCTGTATATCATGATTGCGGCAACCCTGAGTTTTATTATCCTTTTTACCTTTATTGTAAATTTTCCGGGTTTTGTGGCCAATCCGCTTGCCGAATTTAGCGCTGCCATTAAGCAGATCAGCCGTAAAAACTATAAACAGCGCCTTAATTTCGAAAATGATGATGAGTTTACCGAACTGGCCGATTCTTTTAACGGTATGGTAGTTAAGTTAAACGAATGGGAAAACAGTAACCTATCGAAAATAAAGTCAGAAAAATCGCGCATTGAAGCCATTATTGCCCAGATGCAGGATGCCATTATCGGCCTGAACGAAAAAGGCGAAGTATTGTTTTTAAACCACCTGGCCGCAAAGCTGATGGGCCTTGATGAAGCTAAAGTAATTGGGCAGAACGTGGCAGAGCTGATGCAGCGGAACGAGCTGCTTAAACGGATTATTAAGCCTGAAACGGGCGACAATACCTTAAAGATTTACGCCGACGAAAAGGAATCTTATTTCCTTTTAGAAAACCGCGAAATCATTATCCCGAATTATGAAGAACAGGAAGAAAAAACACTGATTGCTTCATCAAAATCGGCCGGCAGCGTTTACATGCTAAAAAACATCACCCAGTTTAAGGAGCTTGATGAAGCCAAAACCAATTTTATCGCCACGGTTTCGCACGAGTTAAAAACACCTTTATCCTCAATTAAAATGAGCCTGAAACTGCTTAACGACGAGCGTGTGGGCAGTATGAATGCAGAACAGCACGAGCTGCTTCAGCATATTAAGGAAGATAGCGACCGCCTTTTAAAGATTACCAGTGAGCTGCTGGATTTATCGCAGGCAGAAACGGGCAATTTAAAGCTCAGCTTTGCAGTTACCAAACCCTCAGAAATTGTTGGCTATGCGGTTGATGCCGTTAAGTTTCAGGCCGAACAAAAATCTATTCAACTGGTGCTCAACTGTGATGAAAACCTGCCGAATGTGAATGCCGATATCCAAAAAACAGCCTGGGTGCTCGTTAACTTTTTATCGAATGCACTGCGGTATAGCTCAGAAAAATCGAAGGTATTGATCGATGTTTTCCAAAAAGAGCAGTTTATAGAGTTCGCCGTCCGCGATTTTGGAAAAGGGATTGACGAGAAATACCAGAAAAGATTATTCGACCGGTATTTTCAGGTGCCTACCGATGGGCAGAATAAATCGGGCTCGGGCTTGGGCCTGGCCATTTCAAAGGATTTTATTGAAGCCGAGCAGGGAAAGATATGGGTGGTGAGTGCCATTGGCGAGGGCAGCAAGTTCTGCTTTAGCCTGCCGTTTGTAGCTTAAAATGGAAGAGGGAAGACGAAGGATGGAAAATGGATGATGGCACACGCTCAACGCCTAACGCCACCCGCTAAACACGTAAGGTTCTATTTCAAAGAAAAAATGGAAAAGGCAAGAGGGAAAATGGATGATGGAAAACGCCCCCCGCCCCATGCTAAACGATATAAGGCTCCATTTCCTTATCGATGCTTTTACGCAGCTCCATTAACTTAATGGCATAGCCGTGCATGGCGATTTCTTTTTCTGTTTTTGGCTTAAACACAGGTATTTTTTGCGGCTGTCCATTATCGTCAACGGCTACAAAAACAATGATACAATGTGTATTTTTCACAAAATCTACTTTGCCTACAGGTTTCGAATAGGCATCTACCGCAATATGCATACTGGTTTTACCGGTATAAATAATCCTGGCATCCATTTTTACCAGGTGACCGATATGTACGGGGTGGAAAAACCTGATTCCGCCCACATAAATGGTAACACAGTACGACTGGCTCCATTGCAATGCACAGGCAAAAGCTGCCTGATCGATCCATTTCATCATCGTTCCTCCATGTACTTTGCCGCCATAATTAACGTCGGTTGGTTCGCTTAAAAATTGAAGTTCGATATGATTTTTGGTTCTGGGCATGATTGTGTTTGGTTTAAGTATTGCTAATATATTACAAAATAGCATACTACAAAAGTATTAACCACAGATAAAAAGGATAAACACAGATTGTAAGTTTTTTCTGAGTGGATATGCGAAATCTTTTAAAGCCGTAGCGAGACGCTACAACTAGAAAAGTATTAACCACAGATAAAAAGGATAAACACAGATTGTAAGTTTTTTCTGCGCGGATCTGCGAAATCTGCGGGAAACATTATTAGATAGAGCATAAACTTTTAAAGCCGTAGCGAGACGCTACAGCTAGAAAAGGCAAATATTCCCGCAGATTTAAGATGATAGCCGCAGATTGTTTACATTTCAAAGTCGTATAAACCAATCAAGTCATTTTTAAAAACTTGACCTCATCTCTGCGTGGATCTGCGAAATCTGCGGGAAACATTAATAGATAGAGAATAAACTTTTAAAGCCGTAGCGAGACGCTACAACTAGAAAAGGCAGTTGTATAAACCAATGAAGTCATTTTTAAAAACTTGACTTCATCTCTGCGTGGATCTGCGAAATCTGCGGGAAACATTAATAGATAGAGAATAAACTTTTAAAGCCGTAGCGAGACGCTACACTAGAAAAGTATTAACCACAGATAAAAAGGATAAACACAGATTGTAAGTTTTTTCTGCATGGATCTGCGGGAAACATTAATCGATAGACAATAAACTTTTAAAGCCGTAGCGAGACGCTACAACCAGAAAAGGATAAACGCAGATAATGATATTGATCTGTGTTTATCTGTGCGCATCTGCGGTTCCCCAAATAGCCTACTTAGCCATAATACTGATTGCATAACCTCCGCCCGGTGCGCAATATTGTGTTAATTTGCTTTTACTTGTTACCTCCATTTTACGGATGGTATACGCTTTGGGCTTGGTTTCGTAATTCGCATCTTTGGCATCGGCATAAATGGTTGCCGTATATTTTTTTCCGGGATCTAAAAAGCTGAAATCGATTTTAGAAGTGCGTGCCTCTTCATCATTGGTACGGCCCACAAACCAGTTGTTCTTACCTTTGGCCTTGCGTGCAAAAGTAATGTAATCGCCGGGCTCGGCCTCTAAAACCTTTGTATCGTCCCAATCTACAGCCACATCTTTAATAAACTGGAAAGCATCCATATACTTGTTGTAGGTTTCGGGCAGATCGGCGGCCATTTGCAGCGGACTGTACATGGTTACGTAAAGTGCCAGCTGGCGGGCCAGTGTACTGTGCACAAATGAATTATTTTGAGGGTTGTAAGCACTTATCCTAGTTTCAAAAATACCGGGGGTATAGTCCATCGGTCCGCCGATTAAACGGGTAAACGGCAAAATGGTGGTATGATCGGCATTGTTGCCACCAAAAGCTTCGTACTCTGTACCGCGGGCCGATTCGTTACCGATGAGGTTCGGATAAGTACGCGCTAAACCAGTTGGGCGCACAGCCTCGTGTGCATTTACCATAATTTTATATTCTGCAGCTTTCTGAACGGCGTATAAATAATGGTTGTTTAACCACTGGCCATAATGGTGCTCTCCCCTTGGGATCATATTGCCAACATAACCACTTTTTACAGCGTCGTAACCGTTGGCTTTCATAAATTTATAAGCAGTATCTAAATGGCGTTCATAATTGCGTACCGACGAAGAAGTTTCGTGGTGCATAATCATTTTAATGCCTTTACTTGCCGCATAACGGTGCAGTTCTTTTACATCAAAATCAGGATATGGTGTTACAAAATCAAATACATAATCTTTTGTTTTACCGAACCAGTCTTCCCAGCCTTCGTTCCAGCCTTCAACCAACACCGCATCCAAACCATTTTTAGCTGCAAAATCGATGTATTCTTTTACATGTGCGGTATTTGCGGCATGTTTACCGTTGGGTTTTGTTTTGGCATAATCAGTTACCCCCAGTTGTACACTGGTTAAATCGTTATAGGCCCAGGTGCTTTTCCCGGTAATCATTTCCCACCAAACGCCAACATATTTTGTAGGCTTTATCCACGATACATCTTTAAATTTGGTTGGCTCGTTAAGGTTATAGGTAAGTTTTGAAGTTAAAATATCGCCCGCTTTATCGCTCACAATAATGGTACGCCATGGCGATAAACAAGGTGCCTGCATATAACCTTTATCGCCAACGGCATCAGGGGTTAACCATGATTCTAAAACCATGTTCTTGTCATCAAGGTTTAACGACATTAACGAATAATTGATCAAAGCTGCCTCGTGGATATTGATGTACAGGCCATCCTTACTTTTCATCATTAATGGTGTTTGCAGGCCTGTTGGCGAAAAAGTAGTTTGCGAGGCATTTGGTGTTACCGCAGCTTTCATTTTAGCACGTACTTCTGACAGGTTTGAGGTTACGGTGCTGTATTCCTGGGTATCGTAATCGCCCGGAAGCCAAAAGGCCTTATGATCGCCGGCAAGCGCAAATTGTGTTTTCTCTTCCTTAATTACGAAATAATCGAGGTTCTTCTGCTCTGGAAATTCATACCTAAAGCCCAAACCATCGTTAAACAAACGTAAACGCACAATGAAATAACGGTTGGTTTCTTTTTGCGTTAAAGTTACCGCCAGTTCGTTGTAATGGTTCACAATTTCTTTTACCTCGCCCCAAACCGGTTTCCAGGTTTCGTTAAAGGTGCTGGTTTTGGTATCTGTTACTGTAAAACCGCTCATTAAAGATTTAGCATCTTTAAGCTCCAGTCCAAGTTTACTCGTTTTAATCACATCTTTTCCTTTGTACTTTAAACTATAGGTGGGCACTCCCCCATCGGCCAAAGCAAAGCTGGCGATCAGATTGCCGTCCGGCGATTTCAACTCCTGATCGGGAACGTTCCCGAAAGCATTGCCAAAAAAAAGCACGGCGCAGATTAAGGCAAGAAATCTGGAGCGGTTAAAGAATTGGTTTGGTTTATTATTCATATATCATTTATTTAATCATTATTCTTTTTTATATCATGGCTACTTCGTGGCAGCACATCTTTTTAAGCCCCCGCGATGTGTCCGCGTTAGGGACTGTAAGGGTTCAGCATCGATTTTCTATCGGTACCGAAGCGTAGCCCTGAAAAACCCGCCCCTTGGGTAACGCCCAAATCAGTTGGCAATTTTCAGTTCACACTTGGCGATGGGCAACGCCGGTTATTCAAAATAGTTCCTGAAACAAGTTCAGGATGGCGGTTCGATATGAAAACCGGGCATTATTTCCCTATTATAAACTACTCCAAAAGCAAAGTTTCATCCTCATCATCCGTTAAGTTCAACTGTACACTATCGCTACCGGCAATCCCCTCTATCGAACCCCTGATGTGGGTGGCATTTAACAGTACTTTTTCCAGCTGCTTTTCGCGGGCCTTCCACAAACGTTCCATGGCATCACGCTCGCGCTGTATGGACAGTTTCATGCTCATAAAACCTTCCCTAATGGCTTTCCATTGTTCCGAAAATTCGGCCCCCATCAGGTAATCGTAGAGCATATGCATTTTTTCGCCCCTGTTTTCCTGCGATTTTACCGCCCCTGCCAGGCGCAGAATGCCCTCGCGCAGCACATAGGCAACAGCGTTTACTTCTTCGAAAGAACAGATCCAAACGCCATCGCGCTGCCCGAAACAATCCATGCCTTTAGGGTAACACTGACTTACAATTACGGCAACATCGATGCCCATGCTCCGCATATCTTTCTTCAGCTTTTCGATCCAGTCGCCACCAAAATCTTTGGTACGTTTACTTTCATAAATAATTTTACCGCACTCCTGGCCAAACTGATTGCGTACCACTTGCACGCAATCTGCCCCACGTACCCCTTTACCTACCTCCTCAATCAAATCGAAAGGATAATTGCTACGCAGCAGTTCTTCTAAAATCAATTCCTGTACCTCGCCCTGCAACTGCATACTGCCCTGCTCGGCCTTACGTTTCATTTCTTCGGCTAGTTTTTTCTGATCGTCGAGCTGTTTCTCCAATTCCTTTAAGCGCAATTGGTGCTCAGTATCTTTAATGCTATTTTTTTCGGCTTCCTGTTTACGGATCTGCTCTACCAGTTCGTTGCGCTGCTCTTGCATTTTACGCTGAAAGGCAAGTTCCATTTCTTCTTCTTTAACTTTAAGGCTTTCTTCGCGGCGTAAAAACTCAAGTTCCTTTTCGCGGGCCAGCCTTAATTTCTCCGCATTATCTTTCGCATTGCCTTCGAGCATCTGCAGTTTGGTTTCGAAATCGGCCGCTATGCTTTTACGCAGGTTTCCTTCCAGATCATCCTTCAGTTTCGTTTTTTCTTCAGCAAGTTTTACATCAAAGGCTTTTTGCTGCTGCTGTTTTTCATTTTCAACGGCAGCAAGTTTGCGCTGAAACTCCTCGTCCTTTTGTTTGGTAAAAGTGACCATCTTTTCACGCAGCTCTTTCTTATAATCTTCGGCCATAGCTTCTTCCATCGGAAAAACATGGGCACAGTTGGGGCATTTTATTTCGGTAGGCATAATTGTTTCTTTACCACTCAGAAAAATTGTGGTTAAACACAAAGATATTAAAGCTTTTCATCAATGTATAACCGAGTTTTGCACCATCGGCTTTTAAAGCACTTTGGATCTGATTTCGTGTCCGGCAGCCAAAATTTTGCTTACGGGGCATTTCGTTGCAATATCTTCCAGCCTGATTTTTTGCTCTTCGGTAAGTACCCCGGTACAGGTAATTTCTTCAAAAAATATGGTTTCGCCATTTTCCGTATCGATATTCACCTCTACCTCTATCTTATCAATAGGCCACTCCTTTCTATCGGCATACATTCTTAAAGTAATGGCCACGCACGATGCCAGAGAAGCCATCAACAATCCCTTTGGCGCAAAACCTTTGTGTGTTCCGCCAAGTTCTATAGGCTCATCTACGATAATATCATGCGAGCCATTGCTTACCGAACAGGCATAATGTTCTTTATTTATTGTTGCTTTTACCATTTTTTGCTAAAATTAAACGCTAAACTTAGTAAATATTATGCTTTATTTTCCCATAGGACCAAGCCTTAAAATAGTCTTGCTAAAATTTTACTTTCATAATAATAAGAAAAGCAGGCTCCGGTAGCTTGTAGGTTTGGGCAGTCCCGCCGTATGCTCTACTTCGTGCACGCTCCCGTCGGGTTTATTTAACCCGGGCAAACCATACTATTCAAAACCTGTACCCACCCATAGCCGATCATTACCCGCGCCAACCGTAATTCGCAACCGTATTCATTTTTCCTGAAACATTATCGAACTGCACTTGTTGTTTTTAAAAATGCTATGTTATGAAATACAGAAAGTTAATCGGAAAATACTTAAAGCACGAATCGGATAACAGTGCAAAAATAGCGCTTGCCTTAGTGGCCGGTTTAGCCGCTGGCGCAGTAATTAGTATCTTATTTGCCCCAGACAGCGGTGCAGGCACCCGTGGTAAAATTGCCGGTGGCGCCAGAAACCTGCGTTATGGTTTTCAGGATAAGTACAACCTCTTAAAAGAAAAGGTTTTTGGTGTAGAAGCCATTGAAGAGGATATTGTGGAACATGAAGTACCCCACTTTAAACATACCGTTGCCAAGAAACGCAAATCGGATGTAAAAGAAATCCTGGAGCATGCCCACGAAAACGGACAGGTACAGGAAGGACAGGGATAAATTTTAATTTACTGGATTTTACTATACATTTGAGCTTTAATTAGCTAAATGAGTTTCGTTTTCTCCAAAATTTTAATTTTCTTACTGCAGCCCATCATCTGGATTTTTATAATCCTGTTATTTGCAGTTTTTTCAAAAAAGCAATCCCGAAGAAAAACTTTTTTAATACTGGCAATTTCATTGCTTTTTATTTTCTCGAACCGCTTTTTAATTGGTAAAGCTTACAATTTCTATGAGGCTGGATACCCTCCCAAAAAGCAATACGACATTGGTATTTTGTTAGGGGGTTATTCAAGATCAACCCAGGGTGGTGAGCTTGCAGTAAACGAACATGGCGACAGGCTTGTTCAAACCATAAAGCTGTATAAAACAGGAGCAATCAAGAAAATTTTAATTAGTGGAGGCTCTGGCAAACTGATCGGCTCAAAAACTATTGAAGCTGATTTAACTTCCAGGTATCTGAACGAAATTGGTATTCCTGATTCGGCTATTTTAAGAGAGAACAGAAGCAAAAACACAATAGAAAATGCGAAATACAGTGCTGATCTGATCAATAGAAATCAGCCCAACGCAGCCTTATTGGTGATTACAAGCGCATGGCATATTCCCCGTTCAAAAATGATTTTTGATAAGGCCTTTAATAGAAAGCTTGATTATTATCCAACCGATTTTATCGGAAAAGAAAAATATGATATATCAGACTACTACCTGCCTGATGCGGGTACATTGGGCTATTGGGAATATATTTTAAAAGAATGGGTTGGGTTGATTGTAGACAGGATTAGAAGTTAACGTTAACTATTTAAATTGGCTGATTTCTCATTGCAAACTGCTAACCATCGCCTGAAAACTGTTAACCGGAAACTGCTAACTGAAAAAACTACCCTTCAATAGCTTTCCAAAGCATATCTTTCAGTTCCAGAATATTTTTTTCTGCTACAGAAGAGATAAATATCGATGGGATTTTTGGCAGATCCTGTTTCATTTCGTCCATTAATTCATCATCCAACATATCGGATTTGGTAATGGCCAGTACATGTGGTTTCTGCATCAGCTCCGGATTGTATGATTCGAGTTCGTTTTTAAGGATTTCGTATTCCTCTTTAATACTTCTGCTGGTATCTGCCGGAACCATAAACAACAGTACCGAATTACGCTCGATATGGCGCAAGAAACGATAACCTAAACCCTTACCTTTCGACGCCCCTTCGATAATACCCGGAATATCGGCCATCACAAAAGATTTCCCCCCCCTATAGCTTACTATACCTAAATTAGGCACAATGGTAGTGAAAGGATAATCTGCAATTTCGGGTTTAGCCGCAGAAACTACAGAAAGTAAGGTAGATTTACCCGCGTTCGGAAACCCAACCAAACCTACATCAGCAAGCACTTTTAATTCTAAGATGTTCCACACTTCCTTCCCTTGCTCGCCTGGCTGTGCAAAACGTGGCGTTTGCTGTACCGAATTTTTAAAATGTGCGTTACCTAAACCGCCACGGCCACCAGCCGTTAATATTTTAGTTTCGCCATCCTTGGTAATTTCGAAAAGTACCTCTCCTGTTTCGGCATCTTTGGCAATGGTTCCGAGTGGTACTTCAAGAATTTCGTCTGTTCCTTGCTTGCCAAATTTATGAGAACTGCCTCCCGCACCACCATCTTCAGCGATAATGTGTTTACGGTATTTAAGGTGTAACAATGTCCAGATATGGATACTTCCTTTAACGATAATGTGGCCTCCACGACCGCCATCACCACCATCGGGACCACCCATTGAAGTTAAAATATCACGATGTAAATGTGCCGAACCTGCACCGCCTTTACCAGAACGGCAACAAATTTTTACATAATCTACGAAATTCGAACCCTGTGACATATTTTACTATTGAAATGTTAATATTGGAACCTAAAAAATGATAGCTCCTTTAAAATTAAAGAGTTATAACGTTTTAACATTATAACTCTTTGTATGTTTTTGAAATATCAGGCAAAAATTAATATGCCTTATTGTTATACGCAATATCTGCAGCTTGTTACCCGATACTTTAGGCCAAACCTGCTACTAAAACTGATCAATTACTGCGCAAAGATCACCGTATACGGTTTCTATTTCGCCAATTCCGTTTACTTTTTTCAATTTACCCTGCTCCTCATAATAAGGTAATACATGGATGGTTTTATCGAAGTATTCCGAAATCCGTTTTTTCAGTTTTTCAGCGTCATCATCTGGTCGGCCGCTGGTTTTATGGCGCTCAGCAATGCGTTTTGTTAGCTCATCCTGATCAACATCTAAAGCAATAACGCCAGCAATTTTACTGCCTTTACGCTCTAAAAATAAATCAAGCTCTATTGCTTGTGGAACGGTACGTGGAAATCCATCAAACACAAATCCTTTCGCGTCAGGATTTTTATCTACCTCTTCTTCAAGCATGGCAATTGTAATCGCATCCGGAACCAATTCTCCATCAGCTAACAATTGACTAACTTTTTTTCCTAATTCGGTTTCTCCTTTAACGTGTGCTCTAAAAAGATCGCCTGTTGAAACGTGTACCAACTGATATTTTGCAATCAGCTT
>Ga0308165_1001616_pt1 | contig 30768 bp, 31 predicted proteins | sample PhyWR2_FD_201032 | JGI IMG/M metagenome (GOLD analysis project Ga0308165, IMG submission 201032) | Phyllosphere microbial communities from UC Gill Tract Community Farm, Albany, California, United States - DLSLW.R2 | ecosystem: Host-associated > Plants > Phyllosphere > Unclassified | place: USA... | reverse complement strand
AAATATGGCGGTGAGGGAGGGGTTCGAACCCTCGATACGTTGCCGTATACACACTTTCCAGGCGTGCTCCTTCAGCCACTCGGACACCTCACCATATTGTTGGCCCCAGATGAGTGGAACCGGCGCTAATTTAGGGGAAAAGAGCCCATCACGTCAATGTTAATTTCATGTTTTTTAGTCTGTTTAGTCAAACTTCATCCACTTTGACTCTTTAATCATCATTGACCATCATTTTGTGCGACATTATTCGTTAGTCATTTACCGTTACATCCAATATATACATTATATTTCCAGCAGTCTGATCGCGCTAAGAACGACCAAACCACTTGAATTATTTAGGGTATATAACCTACACAGGAGCTAAAATGGATATCATTTTTTATCATCCAGCATTAACCGTAGATAATTGGTTACAGGAGCTTAAAAAAGCTATTCCACAGGCTTGCATTCGTCAGTGGACGGAGGGTGACACTGCGCCAGCTGACTATGCTTTAGTCTGGAATCCCCCTGTGGGCGTACTCAGGCAGCGTAAGCATCTTAAAGCGGTGTTTGTGCTGGGAGCCGGTGTGGATGCCATATTGAGCAAATTTCAACAGTATCCCGATATGCTGGCACCAGAGGTGACGTTATATCGCCTCGAAGATACCGGTATGGCGCAGCAAATGCAGGAATATGCGGTGAGCCAGGTTTTACACTGGTTCCGTCGCTTTGATGACTACCAGTTGCAGAAAATGGCTGGCAAATGGCAGCCACTGGATGAGTATCGTCATGAAGATTTTACTATTGGCATATTGGGGGCGGGCGTTCTTGGTAGCAAGGTCGCGGAGAGCCTGGTAGCCTGGGGGTTTCCTGTCCGCTGCTGGAGTCGTAGCAAGAAAGACTATCCGGGTGTCAGTAGTTATGCGGGCGATGAACAGCTCGCGTCATTCCTCACGGGTACACGAGTACTGATCAACTTGTTACCGAATACGCCACAAACCTCAGGTATTATTAATCAAGAACTATTAAATCAACTGGTTGATGGCGCTTATGTTTTAAACCTGGCGCGAGGCGCTCATTTGGTTGAGGCTGACTTACTTACATCACTGGCGAACGGTAAGATAAAAGGGGCGATGCTGGACGTATTTGCTAAAGAGCCACTGCCCGCAGATAGTCCACTATGGCATCACCCACATGTAGCGATAACCCCCCATATCGCGGCGATGAGTCGTCCGGATGAAGCGGCGGCTTTCATTGCCAGAACGGTAGCACTTATTGAAGATGGAGCGCTGACAACCGGCGAGGTCTCGATCACTCGAGGTTATTGAGTCTTCGGCTATTACTTTTAGTGACTCAGCAAAGCGACATTTTTTCGACTCAGTGACTAAAAGCAAAATAAGATTTAATGAAGTAGCCTGACGGTTATTTAGTCAGGCTATAAACCCGTGTGAATTCAGACTGGCGATAGGACCCAGACTAATATTTGTCATGAATTACTGCTATTCTAACTAAAAAGAGAAGGAGAATCGTATGTATCCTGTTGATCTGCATATGCACACCGTTGCCAGCACCCACGCCTATAGTACGTTACACGATTATGTTGTTGTTGCTCAGAGCAAAGGCATCAAATTATTTGCTATCACTGACCATGGCCCAGATATGGCAGATGCCCCTCATTACTGGCACTTTGTGAATATGCGTATCTGGCCACGCGTTATCAATGGGGTCGGGATTTTACGTGGTATCGAAGCAAATATAAAAAATACCGCAGGGGAGATAGATTGTACTGGCCCTATGCTGGAAGCGCTGGACTTAATTCTTGCGGGTTTCCATGAACCGGTATTTCCTCCGAAAGATAAAGCAACACACACTGAAGCGATGATAGCGGCCATGGGGAATGGCGATGTACATATTATCAGTCATCCGGGAAACCCTAAGTACGAAATTGATATTCCGGCCGTCGCGGCTGCAGCTGCCAAGTATAATGTAGCTCTTGAGTTAAATAATTCTTCATTTACACATTCACGTAAAGGTAGTGGACCCAATTGCCGTTTAATTGCTGAAGCGGTACGCGATGCTGGCGGTTGGTTAGCATTAGGCTCTGACTCACATACTGCTTTTACCTTGGGTGATTTTAATGAATGTCTGAAGATCCTGCGTGACATCGATTTTCCAGAAGAGCGTATTCTTAATGTATCTGCGCAACGCCTGCTGGGTTTCTTGGAAGCGCGCGGCATGAGCCCTGTGGTAGAATTCGCTTCACTCTAAAAAATATGTAATGGATAGCCAGTCATGAATGAATTTTCAGTTATTTGTCGTATTTTAGGTTCGCTATTTTGTCGCCAGCCGCAAGACTCGTTACTCGAGCCTCTATTTATCCTGATTAAGGAAGGAAAGCTGGCTGACAACTGGCCGTTGGAGCAAGATGAATTGCTCACTCGCCTGCAGCAGAGTGTCGATCCCGCTATCATGCAGGAAGATTATCAGAACTTGTTTATCGGCAGTGAATGCAGCGTGCCTCCTTATCGTTCAGCCTGGCAAGAAGATAGCAGTGAACAAGAGGTCCGTCAGTTTTTAGAACAACGTGGTATGCCACTTGGTGAAACACCAGCAGATAACTTTGGTCGATTACTGCTTGCTGCATCCTGGCTGGAAGACCAATCTCAGGCAGATGAGAATCAGGCGCAAATTACCTTATTTGACAGCTATATCTTACCTTGGGCTGGGGCATTTCTGGGTAAGGTCGAAGCCTGCGCAACAAGTGCTTTTTATCGAACACTGGCAGTGATGACTCGTGAAGCTCTTCAGGCAATGCGAGATGAATTACGAGAAGCAGAGAATAAAATTAGTGATTAACATCACATATATGATGCAAATATATTTGTTCGTTGCATAAATCGTGCGATTTGATATGCTGAAAGAAGTAACGACTGCTATTATTCTTACCTATGAATATAAAAACACTTCTTTCATTAGCATTGACAACCGGGATCCTATCTGGCCTTTGGGGCTGGACAGCGGATAGTTTGGGCCTGATCAGTTGGATGGGCTTTCTGGGATGTACAGCGTATTTTGCTTGCCCACAGGGTGGGTTTAAAGGGCTGTTCATCTCATTATTTACTCTTTGCAGTGGTGTGCTCTGGGCGCTTATCATTATTCATGGCAGTGCTGTAGTCCATCACCTCGATATCATCAATTATGTCCTGACTGCTATCGTTGCATTCATGATGTGTCTCCAGGCGCGGCATACTTTACTCTCCTTCGTTCCAGGTACATTTATTGGCGCTTGCGCAACCTTTGCGAATCAAGGCGACTGGCCTATCGTTATTGCGTCATTACTGCCGGGGTTACTATTTGGTTTTGCTATGAAAAATAGCGGTCTGTGGCTTGCCAGTCGTGGTATGAAAAATAAAATAACTAAGGCGAATGAGAAGTAGTTAATATCTATTTTGGGGATCGAATTCTTTAGCAATAATATAGATACTCAGATGAACGTCTAACATTGTACTGTTAATATAATATATTATCAGGCTTTGATTTCTTTAACATCAATAATTAAATAGAGTAAAAAGAACAAAATCGTTACTGTAAGAAGTGTAACTGTTTTATGATATATTAAAATTATAATTTCATATATCATAAAAATATAAAATTTACGTCAGGTGGGGTTTTATTAATATGTCAAAATATAATTTACGCTTGTCATATTAATAGAATATTATATTTTGGAGTGGTTTTCCTGCATCTTGTTGTTTTTATTTATTATATAAATACCCTTGTATCAGTAACTGACAAAGATATAAAACATAGTCTATGTTGTTATATTTATTCGTGAGGTTATATTACTTTTTATAATAATATTGATTTGGCGTGATTAATTTATGTTGTAAATCATATTGTATACCGTTTGGTTAACAATATCAAAAAAAACAAACTTTAAAGTAACATCTCAATAGCATGTCAGTAACATTTGAGAGTGAAAAAATACACAATAATGTTAACATTGTAATTTATTAAAATTATTCTATAGCATGATAATATATATTTGATTGATTATTAACTGACCATGCTTATGTTATAATATTGGGATGATTCTACATAAGGAATGATGTGAATCTTCAAGGAAGCACACTATGGCTGCATTATCGTGACCCGCATTATATTGCATTGATAGTGGGTTCATTCATTAAATATCTGACGGACCTGATAATGAATACTAATGAAATGAATGATGGAAATATTTTTTTTCTGAATTTTACATTTAATCGTAAGCTGCGCATTTTACAGCATGCGGAACAAGTAATACAGCTAAGAAAAAAAGAAGCTGATGTGCTGGCACTACTTTGTGATAAATATCCGAATCCGGTATCACAAGATGACTTCCTGATGAAAGTATGGGGTGGTGGCTATGTTACCTCACAAAGTATTGCGCAAGTGATAAGGTCACTCCGGCTTAGTTTGGGTGATGACAAAAAAAGTACAATATCGACGATCCCCAAATTAGGTTATAAATTAACAATAACACCTATCTATGAAGAAGTATTACCGACTAAATTTCAATATGGTGAAGTCATAAAAGTGAGTCACGATGGTGATGAATTCTCTTATGCGGAACAGAAAACCACCATCAATGGTATATCTTCATCTAGTTCTATATCTATTATTCCGTATACACAAACCAGGAAAAGATTTTTTTCACCAAGGAAAATCATTCTCTCAAGTGCTATATTAATTTTAGGTAGTCTGGCAGGTGTTACCTTAAATACAAAAAACATTCCCGATGATAACAATACTGATAATATTGAAACAATTACTGAAAAAGAGTCACCAACATTAGTTTTACAGCATCGGAATATCCTTAATAGAATTGATGACTATATAACGTGCGGTCAAATATCTGATAATGTTTTTGTGGATTTACTAAATAGGAATACTATTTACGACTGCTTTATAAATTAGATTTACAGGTGGTTTTGTTGAATATATTCAATCACAGCACAAGTAAATAACCCGTATTTGTGCTGTGATTTAAACATTAATTAGCTAATTTTATTAAATTATGAACCTCAATCACAAGGAAATTTCTCACGAATTCCTGTTTGATAGGGAATATGTATTTTATCAATAGTCTTATGATCATCACGAAGAGTAACTATTAGTCTGGACACATATCTATCACGATGGTAGGGCGTTTTGGAGTGATATCTACCTATTCCTTCCCAGGAATAACCATGATTTTTAATAACTTTATTTAAAATCCATGAGCCTGAAAATATATTTGCGCAGCTATTTTCTCGAAGTTCTTTTTCAGAAATCCCTTGTGATTTTAATGTATTAAAATGGATGCTGTTAATTTGCATAATCCCTACATCCTGAGTTTTATTTTTGTTAAAATTAACAACGTTCTGTCTATTATTAGACTCTTGCCAAATAATAGCTTTAATAATTAATGGATTTATTTGAAAACACTGGGCTGCTTCATGTATACAGTCATTAAAACTGGCGATAGCTGCAGGAGATATCGATAACAATAATAAATAATAATGTTTTTTTAGTTTCATATTTAAAGCCCGGAAAAATTCCGGGATAATAGGTTAAGTGTATATGATTGTTAAATTAAATATTTATCTTCATCATTTTTTCGCGGTATGTTATTTAACATGATGTTAGTAAGCATATTTAAGCCTAGTAATTGGCTGGTTCTTTTATCCAGTATCTCAGTAGTATAATCTACATAATCAGGATCATTTCGTAGAATTGTATCTGAATATAATAATGCTGAGTTGAGTTTTTGCATTGTAACGGGATTTTTCGGAGAAAGCTCTTTCATCACATCTAATAACTCCTGAAGCGATCCACTAGGTTGGTTATCTTTTATATGCTCTAGTACTAGATCATTAAAGTTATTGGTGTCATTGGTTTTTTGCTGTCTTTCATAATGCTCTGATGAATTGTTGTATATCGATATGCTCATTAGTTTGTACCTCTAATATAAATATATACCCTAAATAACTCACATTTCTTGGGGAAGACAACATGAAATACGATGGGTATAGGTTCACGATTTATTAACCGACAATAGTCGATGAAGATTTTTGACTGATACTATCTATAAATGCAGGAATAAGTTCATCAATTTCCTGACTAAGGGAGTGAATTTCATTATCTGACTCAGTTATCCATTGTTGACAAACTGAGTCAATTGGAAAACGAATAGAGTCCATATCATTTTGTATCGTTATATGACTGTCATCACTTAAAATATAATTTGAACTATCAATTCCGTCAGGCAGTTTTGCTGTTTTAGGGATAATAATTCGAAGCGGTTTTTGTTGGCCAGACTGAACTTGTAAATTATGAATAATCCTTTCAACAATGACGGTATCGTTAAACGATTCTTTAATTGAACTAAGTAATTTGGTTCGTAAGGTTGTCAGTCTGGTATTTTGTCGCTTCTCATAGTCATCAAGAAACGTTACTAGTTGTGAGAAAAAAAGCTCAAAACCGACAGAAAAACCTTCTTTCTGACTGTTCTCTCTCAAAATCAGAGTATGAGATTCATACTCTGCATACATTTCATTACATTGGGTCAACGTTCGTTCAAGACTTGCAGCCATTCGATGATAATGATTGCGTTCCTTGCATTTAATCACAGAGTATCGATGATGATAGGGTGGTAAATTACTGTTATGAATCATACGCATAATTAATTGCCATTTTTAATAAGTTAATATGATCAGGTGTTATTGCTATGTAAGGTGTTGGCAACAGAATCTCTTTTGGAAAAAAAAGATGTAAACGTTGTCGTAAAGCAATCGGCAGATTTTTTGTCAATCCAATAATGAATGCTATACCCCAGACTGAACGGTCAATACTCTTACTCTGTTGACTCACGGTGACAGTGTGTCGTAGTGGTAATGAGATGAATGCCAATAGTTTTGAGTCATGGATTAGCGACAATTTTTCTATAAGTAGTTGTTCACGTAAAAGATATCCGCCGATCAGGTCAGCAATTTTAGGGATTATTTGCCAATGATTAAAAAGAAGAGCTGAGACTGCATCATCAGGCTGCCAGGTCTCGGGTAGATGTTCAAGTTGGTATTGATTAATAATCCAGTAATTAAGTATTACATCATTCAATACATTTTTAGAGGAATGAAATTCAGAAATTTTATCTGAATGAACATACATAATGGGAGAATATAGTATGTTCATTATGTGACTATCTTCAACTTTCATTATAGATCAACCTGTTCTTGATTCAGTTCCGTATTTTTTTTATTATCTAGCACTTCAATCTTTTCTTTTTTTTGTGAACTACCGACTTTCTGAGTGTAAATAAAATAACCTGCAACAGTCGTCAGTAATAATCCGAATCCAGAAAATAAAATTAACCAAAAACCAGATGCGGAGTCAGTGACTTTTAATGGTGCGGAGTATTGAATGACTGGAGCATTAAATAATACTACAGATATATTTTCATAGCGAATATCATCAATGCTATTCTTTATCAAGTTTTTTATTTGCGAAATAAAAATGCTCTTATCTACCTCACCTTTATAAGAAATTAAAATACCTATATGACTGGCGGATTTTCTGCCTGAAATATCGTTAGCATAGTATGGATAACTAATGTGAACTCGAGCATTAACAACTTGATCTATTATTCGTAGAGACTGCTCCAGTCGTTGTTCCTGCAGTGACCTGACTCGTGCCTGTTCGGCACCGGGAGACGAAACCAGTGAGCTATCAGGAAATGCATGGCCAATTTGGACATCGGCAGCCCAGGGCAGTTGGTATTGACTAATAATAGAAAGTGCAGCTGTATTTTCTACTGAGCTGACAGTTACCGCATAACCTGCTTTAAGATTACCATTTTTATGTGCTGATACATTGTGTTGCTGTAAAACAGTTAATACTTGATTAGCTTGTTCCTGTGTTAAGTTATCTAAAACTTTTTCATCATTACAGCCCGACATAATTATTACGGCAAATATTAACCCGAGGGCAGAAGATATTCGTGAGAGCATTATTGTGATTTTTCCAAAGTTTCTATCGTTGCAACACCTTTTCGTGCCAGAGTACTCACTAATGAAACATAATTACTATACTCACCAATATAACTCTGTAGCATCAATAGTGTTTTTGGGTCTGAGGAGAAATTTTCTGAATGACTTAGGGAATTAATGATATCTTTATACTGTGTATTAGTTTCACTGATTTTAGTAAAGGCGCTGGAAACTAAATTGTTGAAATTACCATCATGTACTGATATAGCGCTGTTATCAGCATCAATAGATGTATAGGGGGTAAGTTTCGTGAGTGATGATAATGCTTCAATACTTGGATTCATAATTTATCCTTATCGAGAGAAAGGTACGGGATCTTCCCGTACCTTAATAGTTAACGGAAGTTCTGGATAATAGCTGCGCCAATATCTTTATATGCTTTTACGGTGCTAGTTTGTGCATTACGGAATAGAGTGTATTCCTGAAGTTTCGCTTGATAATTTGCGAGCACCGCAGGATTCGAAGGGTCATTTTTTAGGCTCTCTTCTGCTTGATTAAGTTCCGTCATCATGTTTTGAGCACCAGTTTCAAATCCGCCTGAAAGCTCCGTCAGAAAACCATTATCTGTAGGATTAATAGCCATAACTTAAAATTCCTTATTGTTTAGTGGGAAATACCAATGTCTTGGGTTTAAAAATAAATAACCTTTAGCAGAATCTACGTATGATTTATTTTGTAACCAATTTTCATCAAGATTAATGGAGAACGTAATGATAAGGCTTCCCCATTGTTGATTAAATCTATCTATGAACTCATGAAGTGAGTTTAAACTATTATCACTCAAGGAATCACGGATGACGAGTGAGTAACCTGTTGCTGTGTTTATCAATCGATAATGAATATTGAGTCGATCCAAACCTTGTCTGGCATCTCTGATCAACTGTTCTTTCGTTTTAACAATAAAACTTACACTTACAGCGTAGGGTATTTTTTGTAAAACTAATTTTCTTAAATCAACCTCTTCAGTAGGCGTTAAAGAACGATAAATAGCGAGAACAGGGCTTTTAGGTAGACTATAATCAAATTGTAAAACGGGATAGCCAATTTTAGTTAACTCATCAATAGTATCTATTTTGTTCTTACTTAATAAAATAAGGAACAAATTATCCTGATTTTTCATTTTATGAATGGCTTCTTTAGTCCACTCCATTTCGCGAGATCTCTGTGCAAGAATATAAATATTTTTATTTTCTCGATCCTTGATTATCTCTAAAGGGGCAGGTGCCCCAGACAGTACTTCACTGAGACTGATTACCTGCTGATCTGCAGATATTTTATAATATATAAAAGTAGTCAAAAATAATATTGTTACGATGATTAGTAATCCAGAAAAAATGCTAATTAATCGTTTTTTATTAATTTTTTTTTGATTTTCATCATTGTTCACTGTTGTTATCGGCGTAATGGCATGATGGTTTTTGATATCATCAGACCATTCCTTATCGCTACACTTAACAGCTAACCTGATATGTTCATGAGTGAAAATGTCATTTTCTCGCAATGATGCTTTATAGTTACTTCCATTCTCATCATAAATCTCAATATCAAAATAGATATCTCCATCATCATCTTGAGAAAACTCAGATAGACGTAGCATGATATTGGGTGATGCCAGATCACAAGGAATATAAAGCGTATTTTCTGCGTAAGATGCAGCATGTTCATGATCTGATTCTAATTCAGTATTTTTATCCAGCAATGCTAATGCGGGGTTAATGATAAGAAAATAATCATTTGCTGGAAGATAGAGTTCGCAACCAAACATAGGTCCGAATAATACCTTCATTGAATAATTTTTCTTTATTTCTTCATTTGTCATAGTACAGATTGCTTCTTGTCAGTGCTGTTTATAGGTATGGAGCTATACCCGTCATACTTCAAGTTATTCAGAGTTGCCTTCAAAAGCGTGCAGAATCATATAGCCTGCCTATGCTCATCGTCACGCTTCGTTCTGCTCCTACAAGAAACTCGAATTATTTTGGGTATAAACTATCTCAGGCAGAGATAGAATATGATAAAAATCAATCGCACCAAAATGTATATAACCGAGATTTATTAAATAGTTAAACTATACCTGTAATACTGATAGTTATTTAGGTATGACCTTGATGAAGAAAACTGAATTACATAGTTTTCTATGCTTAATCAGCTAACTTCCCCCAGTGTCAGGGAAAACGCGAATTACTTTGGATATAGATATTTCATGCATATTGATGAATGAATCCTATAGTTAATCTGAAAATATAAATATGGATAAACTATAATTATATTTTAACAAATGTTCAATGATGTTTGATTGATTTTTTTTTGATTTATTTATTATATTTTTTATATATTTTTTAATTTTATCAAAGTGAGTTGACGTTGAACTTTTTTCTGTTAGATTTGCTGAAAAACACATGTTAAACATAAGCGACAACAGTTGTATTAAATTACTGTCTATATAAATGTTTTAAATTAAGTATGATTTTATCATTGATTACGGTGTAAACGACTCTGACATCAGATTGAGGTTCTATGAGAAAAACATTAATGAACTGTCTTGGGTACTATCGTTCGGATATGAAAGGATATGATAGATTATTAATTCCCATTACTGCCAAAGTGGTTGATGATACCATACAAATTAATAATGAGCTGTTACTGGTTAGGCCAATGCATGAAAAATCTATGTTAGATTTTTCTGGTGATAGTGTAAATGTTAATAGCGGTAATATCATAAGTAGTGCTGTTTTATTGGCATCGAATGATAAATTGAATGTGAAATTTATCAATGAATGGACTGTTGAGAAATTTCCACTTTCACAAATATCAACACTGTTTTGCTTTCTTGATTATCAGACTAAAAGCTGCGAATCAGGAATTAGGAAAATAGATAATATCGACGATGAAAACAGACTCTATAGCAATGAATTCATAGAGAATGAAAAAAGTGTTTTATTATTGCTCGAAAACAACACGGATCGTTTAATGGATATACTTATTAGTGGCATCATTGATCCACAGAAGCAATGTCTGCAAAATGTGTTTACTTTTATACGTAACATGGAAAGTTATTGGATAGCCTACTTTTTACTATCACAAGTATTTAATGATGATAATGATAGTGATACTTATAAACTCTATAATGCTTGCAAAGTCTATGGTGTTTCTGAATCGTATTTCAGAAAATTATGCCACAACGCTTTTACTTGCGGACCAAAAAAACAATTGCGAATGTGGCGAGCAGCTCATAGCGCACTGCAGCTTATTGAAAAAGATAAGTCTATTGCAACAATAGCAGGAAACAATGGATACTCTTCGTCGTCTCATTTTTCGAGTGAAATAAAGTCTATCTTTGGTATTACTCCCAGAGAGTTCAAGAAATTGGAAGGTTTACTTCATGAATAAGCAAGTAAATAAACAAAGGAATCATAAGTTAATGGTTTTTTTGTGCAGTATTTTTATTTGTTATAACAGTTCAGCTGAGCTATTTAGTAACGATAAAAAAGAAAATAATTCTCACAGTACATTAAGAACTAATGCGGATGAAGATAATTTTTATGTTGCCAGTAATAATAGTGTCCAGCAGTTATTTTATGTATTGGGGGGAGCACTTAATAAACCAATCATAGTTAGCACTGAAGCAGCAAAAAAACGGGTGTCAGGTAATTTCGACCTCAGTAAGCCGAAAGAACTGCTTGTGACCCTTGCTGCACGCACTGGGCTTATTTGGTATGACGATGGAAGCTCTATTTATGTGTATGACACTAGTGAGATACAAAGTAGTGTTGTGCGTCTGGCTTATGCCCCCTTTGATCGGCTGGTTGCTTTTTTACAGTCATCAGGACTCTATGACCCACGTTTTCCGTTACGGTCAAATGGTCGGGCAGGTTCATTCTATGCGTCAGGTCCCCCCGTTTATGTTGAACTCATTACCGCGGCGGCAAAATATATTGATGCCACCTATGCCAGACCTGGAACCGGTGAGACGACTATAAGGGTTATCAAGCTAAAGAATACCTTTGTGAATGATCGCACCTATAATCAGCGTGATGTACCGGTTACTATTCCAGGTGTTGCTACAGTATTAAACCAGCTACTCAATAATTCACGCGATAGTTCAGGGCGGAATGGCAACTTAGAACGGGCTAATATCACGGTTGATAACGATACACAAACAGCGCTGGAAGCCATGTCAAAGAACCAAAATGGTAATTTTCCGCCGTTGCCAGATTTTAATTCGCAATCAAATAGAGTATCAGGAAATATTCCGGGGAAATCATCCCAGGATTATATAAATATTGTCGCCTATTCTGATACTAATAGCCTGTTAGTGCAAGGATCTGAACGACAGGTCGGCTTTGTTGAAGACCTTGTCAGCGCCATTGATTTACCTAAGCAACAAATTCAGTTGTCATTATGGATAATTGATATTGCGAAGGATGATGTCAATGAATTAGGGGTTCGCTGGCAGGGTGCAGCAAAAATTAATAATACTGGTGTAACATTTAATACTAGTTCACTGACACCTGAAAACAGTGTCCATTTTTTAGCTGATGTTACAGCATTGGCCAAGAAGGGAAGTGCACAAATAGTTTCACGTCCAGAAATACTGACACAAGAAAACATACCTGCACTGTTTGATCATAACAGCAGTTTTTATGCAAAATTAGTCGGTGAGCGTACTTCCTCACTAGAAAAAATCACCTACGGGACGATGATAAGTGTACTGCCACGTTTAGCCCAACGTCAGCACGAAATAGAGATGATATTAAATATTCAGGATGGTGGCTTACCGTCTGGTATTGATGGTAAAAATGAATATGTTGATAATCTTCCTATGGTTAGTAATACCCAAATAAGCACTGAAGCTCGTGTGCCCGTAGGCTATAGCTTACTCGTCGGCGGCTATAGTCGCGATCAGGATGAGTATCGTAATTTTGGTATACCGTTGTTAAAGGATATTCCATATTTGGGAAGACTCTTTGATTACAGTTATGTCAGTAATCAAAAAATGGTGCGTTTATTTCTTATTCAGCCGCGCTTAATGACACACGGTGAAACGTGGCAAGGATATGAAACGAACGACCCCGTTCTGGGAAGAACCGTGGGAGGAGACGATGTGACATTAAAATCAACAGTCTCCATGCTACGTAATACAATGAAGTAATAATAAGGAGAACTCTATGGTTATCCGTGCTATCAATCCGGTTGACTTTAGTCGTCTTGACTTTCGTTTGGCCACAAATCGTACTACTGCAAATAATGCGAAAGAAATGACAGAAACGGTAGCCATTAATCTGCAGGATGAGATAAATACTGCTACTGAAGAAATGGCCGATCTGTTCAGCTCATTTGGTCGATTCAGTAAATTCGGACGTAAAAATGATAGTGCGGAAAATGATTTTGTTTCATCAATGCTTGAAGACAAGGCAGATGAGAAGCTTGGGAATATTGTTAAAAATATTAATAAATTACAGAATCTTTCTAATTTTCTAAATTTTTCAAGAAGTCTTTTTCCGAATGATAGTGATCTTATGCTGGCATTACGAGAGTTGCTCTTAAGTCGTCAATTATCGGAATTACAGAAAAAGAAAATAAAAGAAGCAATTTCTGATTTAGAGAAGTTTTGTGATAGTAAAAAAATGAACTCAGGCATTAATATTGGCCATCTTGCAAAACGTTTCAGTAATAATAAAAGTGATAAACCGATCTCAGCGAAAGAACTACGTAATAGTTACCTGCGTTTTCTTGAATTAGATATACCCGCGAGTCTTATATATCAGGACTGGATTGATGAATTTGGCTGTCGCAATCGTACTCGCTTGCTTTCTTTTACACTAGCGGCATTAGTGGCTGATATGAAATCAAGTGTACCGGGGATACATTTTGATGAGTTTGGTTCATTAAGTGCGAAACTATCTGATGCGAGAATCTTACATACCCTTGATAGATCATTACTTGAAAGCTTTAATGGACTCCATTTTTATGAAAAGTTAAAAGATGCTAATGGTACTTTGACAGAAGAAGATATTATAAATTTATTTATGATTGGTTTAACTAATCACGGTTTTTTTGAGAAGAAACTTTCGGAATTTAGCCGTCAGTATATGTCTGAACTTCTTATAAAACAGCGCGCAACCGTTATTCAAGCGTTACGTAATATTTATAATGTTACACCTGAGTTTTTGTACGCTGCTCCACATTGTCGTTTTTTTATTCAGGAATTTATGTCTTCACTGATGCTGTCAATGTATGAGAAAGAAATAAATAACGCCCACTGGTGAAGATAATAATATTATCTAAAAACCAACTTATGATATTTTTGATTAATGTTCCAGGTTAACATGTTACAAAAATTTATATTTCAAATTAGAACCAGGCCAGAGCTTATTATTCTAGTGATAATGATTATGGTCGTGGTCATGTTGATTATTCCACTACCTACTTTTTTGGTTGATTTTTTAATCGGTCTTAATTTAGTCATAGCGTTATTAATATTCCTTGGTTCTTTTTATATTACCAGGATACTTGATTTCTCTACGTTTCCATCGATATTATTAATAAGTACAATATTTCGACTGGCAATTTCAATCAGCACGAGTCGATTAGTGCTAGCTGATGCTGATGCCGGAGAAATAATTGCAAGTTTTGGTGAGTTTGTTATTGCCGATAATTTAGTCGTGGGTTTTGTTATTTTCTTTATTGTTACCATCGTTCAGTTTATTGTTATTACTAAAGGCTCAGAACGTATTGCTGAAGTTGCTGCACGTTTCTCTCTTGATGCAATGCCCGGTAAACAAATGAGTATTGATGCTGATCTACGAGCCGGTGTCATTGATGAAACCGAGGTAAAGCGACGGAGACGTGATTTAGAGGCAGAGAGTCAGCTTTATGGTGCCCTTGATGGTGCGATGAAATTTATTAAAGGTGATGCTATAGCTGGAATCATCATCATCTTTGTTAATTTATTAGGTGGGATCGCGGTAGGTGTTTTTCAGCATGGTATGAATTTATCGCAGGCAATGTCAGTATTTACATTATTGACAATTGGTGATGCTTTGGTAGCTCAAATACCAGCACTTCTAATTTCCATCAGTGGTGGTTTGATTGTTACACGGGTTAACAATAGCGAAAACAATAATCTTGGTACAAAAATAATTCAAGATCTGTTCTCTAATAAATTCATTCTTGTTGTTACAGCAATACTTACTATTGCTCTGGGATTATTACCTGGTTTTCCATTGCCCGTATTTATTGTATTAGCAGCGCTTTTGTTAGCGGTCTTTATAAAACATAAACGGAATGAAAATAAAGGTGAACAACCGAACAGTAGCATGCAACAAGAAGATGAATCTATTGAGGTGAAAGCTAAACCAGTGATGATTGATGGTCAATATATACCAGAAACCATCCCGCTAATTATAACCGCATGGAAAGGCTATGAGTCTTATTTTGAAAAACATAATTTATCTTCATTGTTAAAAAGAAATTTTTTTATTGAATATGGTGTCAGACTACCTGACGTTGTTATGAATTATGATAATAATGTTGAGCATGGAAAACTGGCTGTCGCAATTAATGAAATACAGGTAGCGACATATCAGGTTATTCCAGGTATGTGTAAAGTATTAATGAGAGGTGAAGAACTTCAGATACTTGAACCTGCTGTGCAGATAATTGACACACCGCAAGGTTATACTTATTGGCTTCCAGAAGAACTGAATAATAAAGTTAATCAGTTAGGTTTTTATACTAGAGATGCCATCGATGAGTTTTATGCCTGTGTATCTACATTATTAGTTCATAATATTTCTGAGTTCTTCGGTATTCAAGAAGCTAAGACACTATTGGATGATCTGGAAAAAAAATATCCTGAATTACTTAAAGAGTGCTATCGCGGTAATACTGTTCAGCGTATTACGGAGGTTTTTCAACGATTGCTTCAGGAGCGTATCTCTATTAGGAATATGCGCCTTATTCTTGAGGCATTGGTACAGTGGGCTCCAAAAGAAAAAGATCCTATTATGTTGGTTGAGCATGTGCGAGGCGTATTAGCTCGATATATATCCAACCGGTTTTCCTCTCAGGGGATAATCAGAACACTGGTGATGTCTCATGAAATGGAAAGTGAAATTCGTGCTGGTATTCGCCAGACATCGAATGGAACGTTCATTAATCTTGCTCCACCTGAAACAGAGAATATTATCAAGCGATTAGAATCATCATTGAGTGTTAATGGTATGGATGCCCGAGATATCATTTTAATGGTATCTCTTGATATTCGACGATTTGTCAAAAAAATCGTTGAAGGAACTTATCCTGAAATGGAAGTGCTCTCTTTTGGCGAGATTTCTACAGGCGTAAAAGTTGATGTTGTTGGTTCAATTGATAAATAAAATGAGGTATTTATGAAATATGATTTAGTTTCTCTACTGTCGACAATGTTGAAAAATGTTGGTCTGAATAATATTATTGATGAAAACTTGAGTAATCATTCGACAATCTCTTTAAATATGAAGGAAGATATTCCAACTATTAATATTAGAAATGATAATGATCAAGTGTGGATATGGGCTAAATTATGTGATTATAATATATCAGCACTATCTTATTCTAGTGCTAGTATATTTCCTATATTGTTAAATTATAACGAAGATATATTTTATTGTGGGCAGCCATGTTTATATCCTGTTGAGGGAAATCTTGAACTACGTGCACAGGTAAAAGAAGAACATTTAGAGTCTCCGGAGGCATTTTTAATATTTTTGGATCATTACCTTACTATTCTTCAAGATTATCGCATAGCCCTGGTTTAAAGTAATGGAGTAATAATATGGTGGAGCATTGTTTTGTTCACCTCGCACATCCCTTACGAATTCAGGGGAATGTGATTGAGGCACATTTACCAGGAACGAAAATTGGTGAGGTCTGTGAAATACAGCGATCTATCCTTGAACCTGAGGTGATTGGTGTTGCACAAGTTATTGGCTTTAATAGGGAGTATACCTTGTTAAGTTTGCTCAATGATAATCAAGGCTTTTCACGCGACAATGTCTTATTGCCAACAGGAAAGCCTTTTCGAGTAGAGGTCAACGATGATATGGCTGGGGCTATCGTCGATTCTATGGGCATCATTTGTGGCCGTCTTGATGACTGCCAACCAGGAATAATGAAAACGGAAGCCAGTCTCGAAGTGACTGGCTCACCGCGTGATTTTACACAGCGTAAACCGATAATAGATCCGTTAGCGACGGGTATCAGAGCTATTGATGCTTTGCTCACTTGTGGTCAGGGACAACGAATGGGGATATTTGCAGCAGCAGGCTGCGGTAAAACATCATTGATGAACATGATAGTTGAGCATTCTGAAGCAGATATCTATGTCATTGGTTTAATAGGGGAGCGTGGCCGAGAAGTTACCGAATTTGTTGAAGAGTTACGCCAATCATCCAGACGCTCTCAAGTGGTACTGGTTTATGCAACGTCAGATCGTTCTTGTGTCGAGCGTTGTAATGCGGCCCAAGTTGCCTCGACGATAGCAGAATACTTTAGTGGACAAGGTAAAAATGTACTGCTCTTTATCGACTCGATCACTCGGTATGCCAGAGCTTTACGAGATGTAGCATTGAGTATGGGTGAACTACCTGCTCGGCGAGGATACCCAGCATCAGTTTTTGAAGCTCTGCCAAAGTTGCTGGAACGCCCCGGGCGATTTATTAATGGCTCTATTACTGCCTTTTATACCGTGTTAATTGAAAACGAAGAAGAGTCGGATGTTATAGGGGATGAAGTTCGTTCAATTCTGGATGGCCATATCTATTTAAGTCAGAAACTTGCAGCACAAGGACATTTTCCTGCAATTGATGTTTTACAAAGTATCAGTCGTGTTTTTCAAAAAGTGACAGAAAATGATCATCAAAAAACTGCACTACGCTTTAGAGAGTTTTTAGTTCGCCAAAAAGAGATGCAACTTTATCTTGATCTTGGTGAATATCGACGTGGTGAAAATATACAGAATGATTTAGCGTTTGATAAAAAAGAACTCATGGAATCGTTTCTTAAACAGGACATGAAAGAAAAATCGGAAATGTATTCTTGTCTGGATAGACTTTATGGATGTATGGCGTAGTGGAAATCAGTTTGTTTCTCTGTTGGAACGTAAACAAGATATTCTAAAAGGTAATATTTCCCAAGTTGAGAATCGACTGGTACAGATAAAAAAAGAAATTGCAGATCATCAACAAGAACAGAACTATATAAACCAACAAATTAAGTTACTAACACCCTCAGGGGTGTTGGCACGTGCAGATATTTATAAAGGGATACGACATCAAGGATCATTATTAGCACATCTAAATATGATTATCCACAAAGTGACACAGCTTGAGGATGAAAAATATAAATATCAGCATATGCTGGATACTTATCGCTCGGATATGCATTTGCTGGATAAAAGGCATTATAAATTAAATTTGTACCTTAAAAAACAAAAACGTGAATATTATCGTCGATGTGACAACAACGCTGAAAATGAAATACAAGAGGTGGCTATTTATGATAGAAAAAAATTCTGAAGTGATGCCCGTGCTTGCTGTCAGTAGTGAAAAGGAGCCCACTGAATATGATTTTTTAGACTACATCAAGAAGAAAAAGGATGAAAAAAAGAACGGGCATGATGAAGGTGTTAATATAAATATATTAAATATTTTCCCTGATTTATATATTAAAAAAACCAGCTCTGAAGAGCGCATGACTCCGAGTACGATCAGGAATCATCAATTAGCATCTTCAGGTCTTTCAGCATTTGAAATGATGCAGAGTATGCAAAAACGCCAGGCTGTTTTGATATCGACAGCAGAAATAAAAGAAAGTGCTGCCAGTCAGACGTTAACGACACCATTATCGAATTCACGGCTGGCAGCACCAGTAGTATCTGCCACGAGTCTTTCAGGAAAGTTAACACACACCGGGGATGAGGAAACTAAAGAACAAGCTACAGAAAGTACGAAAATTCATTCGACAGCCGGTCACTTAAAAAACGACTTGATATCACAGCGTCAGGCAGTACAGGTGCCAGACATGAAGTCACGTACACCTCAGACATCAACACCTGATCGTATGGTTCAGGCTAATGCTGGCGTGATAACGGAAACAGCAGTGACACAGAAACAATCGTTAAATCTCGATTATCCGTTTTCACGCTGGTCCGGAGAACATTCAGTAAAAGTCTCTATTCCCGTTGATCTGAATCGTGCCGGACATCTGACTTTACTGCCATCAGATCCCCGAGCAGCAGAGATGCTATCACGGCAAATCAACCAATTGAATGGCTACACTACGGAGCTATTACATCCGCAACAAGATGATGAAGAGGCTGAAAATCGTCATGCTCAACAATACAGGGAAGAGGAGCCAGAATGAGTCTATGGTCCCAATTACGTTTGCGTGATTCAACACAAATGAAGCTTGAGCGCGCTCGTCATTACTATCCTGGACGTGAAGTCATTGAGACACAAGTTACGACTCGTTATCTACAAGTACGGTTAATTGACGAAGATAACCGACAAGTAACAGCATTTTTTTGTGTCGATCTCTGGCTTCAAAATATGGATAACCATCTACCGGGTATTCCTTGGCAACAAGTCCCACTAAGTTATTTGGCGCGTTGGTTAAATACGTTGCAGTTAAGTTTTTTGATAGAAGACATAATATGGACTGTTGAAAATATTATTCTGCCAGCACAACCCGTCCCTGCGAGGTTATTATCACTGACTGCGGAACCTTGTACTGTATTATGTCTTGACTGGCCAAGTCATTCTGCAGAGGAAAGTAAAAAAGGGATTAGTTTCTCTCAGTTACCATTAACATTACGTTATGTATTAGGAAAAAGCCAGGCACCATTATCACTGCTTGCCGACCTTGTACCTGGCGACCTGCTCGTGATAAGACAACCGTCATATTATCTGGCTATTGGACAATACAATTTATTTAATTTTAGTTATCAAGGGAATGATAAGGTTATGGTAGAACAATTTATTCTTGCAAATCAGCAACCAGAACACACAGAAGAAGAACATTTATTAGACTGGACAAAGCTACCCGTAGATATAGAATTTGTTTTGGATAGTAATACGATCACATTGGAAAAGTTGAATCACATTGATATTGGTAGTGCTCTACCGGTAAGTTCAGGTGCAGAACAAAGAGTAAAAATCTATCTGAATCGTAAATTCTTTGCACTGGGTGAACTTGTAGCACTGGAAGGTGGTGGGTTAGCGGTAGAAGTTAATCACATTAATATGCGTCCGGAAAGTCAAATGAGTGATCCTGATGCTGAGTAATGATATTTCTCTTATTGCACTACTTTCTTTTTTTACGCTACTTCCTTTTATTATTGCTGGCGGGACCTGCTTTATTAAATTTTCCATTGTCTTGGTAATGGTTCGTAATGCGCTAGGTATTCAACAGGTTCCTTCAACAATAACATTAAATGGTATTGCACTCATTTTGACTGCTTTTGTGATGATGCCAGTATGCCAGAAAATATCAAGTTACATTGAGTCAAATCACATTGATTTTAACAATAGTGCTTCAGTTACACAGTTAATGGACAATGGACTCGGGAGTTATCGAGAATATCTGGTCAGGTATTCTGATCATGAACTTATTCGTTTTTTTAATAAAGTACATCAGCAGGAAACTGATGAACAAGATATCACGATCGAAGATCATGAATTAAGTTCCTTATCGTTAATGACACTCATGCCAGCTTATGCTCTGAGTGAAATACAAAGTGCTTTTAAAATTGCTTTTTATCTTTATGTTCCCTTTGTTGTTATTGATATGGTGGTATCCAGTATTCTCCTGGCCCTGGGTATGATGATGATGAGCCCAGTAACAATATCGATTCCTATCAAGCTGATTTTATTTGTTTCGATGAATGGCTGGAGTTTGCTCACCAAAGGACTGATTGCACAATACACGGATCTGATGATCACATGAATAATATTCTATTTATAGGTAACTCAGCATTAATTGTTGTATTAAAACTCACAGCAGTACCAATTGCATTTGCAACTATCGTCGGGATCATTGTGGGTTTATTTCAGACGGTTATGCAAATACAGGAGCAGACATTACCATTTGGTCTGAAAATGCTGGCTGTTTTCGCTAGCATATTCATGCTGATAGAGTGGTTTTCTGCAGAAATGATGAGTTTCGCGACTATGGCTATGACGATGGCATTTCGCTGAGTATGGTAAATTTATGTTATTTGTTATTCATTATCTGAATTTTCAAAGTAATGTTCTTATTTTTGTTATGGCTTATGCTCGTCTGGCAATCATATTTTATATGCTTCCAGTATTGGGCGAGCGAGTATTATCAGGTTTGATTATAAAGAACACACTAATTACATTAACCATTGTTGGCCTCTGGCCATGCTTTCAAGAGGTGATTTCACCTGAACAGGGTTGGTTTATTTTGTTAGTACAAGAATTTATTGTCGGGTTGGTTCTGGCTATGACATTATGTGTTCCCTTTTGGGTTGCGATTAGTGTTGGTGAACTCCTTGATAATCAAAGAGGTGCAACACTTAGTGATAGCATTGATCCCGTTAATGGTGGCCAAAGCTCTGTTCTGTCCGGATTTATGAACTTTGCATTTGGTGCCATATTTTTTGTTAGTGATGGCGTTAGAATTCTTCTGGAATCGATGATCGAGAGTTATAAAGTTTTTCCCCGGGGTGGGAATTTACTGAATTTTAACTGGCAGGAATTAGGTTATTTTCTGATGGTTATTGCTAAAAGTAGTATTATGCTGGCAGCGCCGGTTTTGATTATCATGATGATTGCTGAAGTATTATTAGGTGTTTTTGCACGCTATTGCCCACAGTTAAATCCATTTTCCTTATCACTCACGGTGAAAAGTTTTATTGCGTTTATTGTTTTCTTATTATATGGGTTTACTGCAATGTTTGAAAAAACACTACAAATATTTCCAATGGTTGCATTGAAGAATTTTATTTCTTAAACGGGTAACAGTCTCATGGCAGAGAAAACAGAAAAACCTACGGATAAACGGCGTAAGGACTCAGCGAAGAAAGGGCAAACATTCAAAAGCAAAGATCTGACGACGACAACCTGTTTACTAGTAGGTATTTATTTCATCACTCATTTCCTGAGTTTTAGAGACTTTATCTCGTTATATTCAACCGCTATGTTACACAATGCAGAAATGAGTATCCGTGATTTTTTGATAGAATTAACACGAGTGTTTTTTGTAACTGCATTCCCACTTATTGCTATTTTTAGTATAACAGGAATTGCTATGACCTTACTGCAAACACGTTTTACTATTGCAACGGAAGCGATTAAATTGAATTTAAAAGCATTGAATCCGGTTGAAGGTGTAAAAAAGATATTCAGTATTCGCACGTTAAAAGAGCTAATAAAATCAATACTATATTTAGTAGTATTCGCCGCTACTGGTTATATCTTAATTCATAATGATCTCAAGAAAGCGCTGGCAGTTGTACACGGAGGATTGAATGAATTGATTTCTCAGTGGCTAGCATTAGCTTTAACTGCGGTTATGACATTTATCGGATGCGCGTTAGTCGTATTAGTTGCTGATTTTATGATGGAGTATTTTCTCCACTTTAAAGATCTTAAGATGGATAAGCATGAAGTTAAGCGTGAGCGAAAAGAAAATGATGGTAATCCAGAAATAAAAGGTGCCCGTAAGCGTATTCATCAAGAGATTCTTTCAGGCGAAGAAATGTCTGCGATTCGAAATTCTGAGGTTGTTATGGCCAATCCTACCCATATTGCCATTGCGATTTATTTTAATCCAGAAGTAGCTGCTCTGCCTTTTATTGCTCTTCGTACTACTCATCAGAAGGCCAAGGCAGCAATTGCCTATGCTGAAAAAATTGGTATTCCAGTTGTTCGTGATATTCCTTTAACGAGGAGAATTTATAGAACATATCAGCAATATAGTTTTATTTCTCTTAATGATGAAGCACTTATGAAAATCATGAATATTCTTATCTGGCTGCGTCAGGTAGAAACTGCGGGGATGGAACAACCGTCGATATCTGAGGAGGATAACGATGAGCCAGAAAAACCAGATGATAGCAGTACCAGCCCACCAGTGCGGGATAAAAATCAGAATTAGGGTAGTGCGTTTTTTTTGTATTAATTATTGTAACCAGTCAGTATGATTTTTTATGTTCTTTACTGTCTGCATTCAAGTTAATCAAATGTTTCTAGTAGTTTAAATAAATAATGTAAGAGGTAAGAATGAATAATAAACATATACATGATAAACCAAATGGCGATGAAGGATACTTTAATGATGAAAAAGAGGTTGAACAATACTCTGACAGCTTGATTGAAGCCATTCAGGGGGGGGCAACCCTGAAAGATGTGAACGCGGTATCGAATGAAACAATGAATGATGTCTATAAGTTAGCTTATGATTTTTATCATCATGGAAAACTTAATGATGCTGAGTCGCTATTCAGGTTTCTATGCATTTATGATTTTTATAATCCCGAATATGCAATGGGCTTGGCGGCGGTTTATCAACTTAAAAAGGATTATCAAAAAGCTATCGATTTTTATGCATTAGCCTACTCTCTTTCAAAAGATGATTATCGCCCAATGTTTTATGCCGGACAATGTAATTTAATGCAACGTCGCGCTGTTCAGGCTCGAAAATGTTTTGAAATTGTCGCTGACAGATGCAGTGACGAGGCATTAAATCAACGAGCGAGTACTTACCTTTTAGCACTCAATGAAATAAATAGTGAAGAGGTAGAGAGTTCGTCAATGGAAGAAACAAATGAGGATACATAAATGAGTATACGCATTGATACTTTTGACTATATCGATAGTCATCCAGCCGCATTTGATATTAATCAACAACAACTAAAAAAACAAAGCGATCAGGCAAAACGCTTTGTTAATCCAGCAATAAAAGATCACCCACAGCTAGATAATATCAAAGATGCTTTACAGGTATTGCAACCTAAACAACTTATTAGTGTACTTGAAAACACTCGAGATGCGATAAATGGCCAAGGAGGCTCTGTTAATTTAGTACGACAGGATATGCCTTTACTGGCCGAGCCGAGTAAAGTCGCTAGTGATACTACGATGAATGCTGCGTCACGAATGCTGGCATTATTAGGTAAAATAAATCAGTTAACGTCGGACAGTTCACTACAGAATCAACTGATCCAACTTAAGACCTATAATGCCAGTATGGCGGGTGCTGAACATACTTACTCAACACTTGCAGCATCATTAGAATCTCAGAGTGAACAATGGGCAAATGACTCGGATGCTCTGAAAGAAGCAAAAGCGGAATCGGGTCGACTTGAAAAAGAGGCTAAGTCAGCGGGGTCAGATCTAAAAAATGCGCAGTCAACATTGGCTAAACTTGAAGCACAGGCTCAAGGACAAGACCCTGTTTCATCCGAATTAAGTCAGCAAATTGACGATGCAAAAAAAGCCGTTATGGTGGCTCAAGCCGCTGTTGATAAAACAACACTGATATTGAACCAACATACCAAAGATGTTTTAAATCCGGCAATTAAGGTAGAAAACAACTCGAGACAAGTACTGGATAATACATTAGCTCAATCGCGCTCAGTAACCAGTGCCATGCCTGTACAACAGCAGGCAATAATAGAAAACCAACGTAAACAGAATGACCAGCAATCGAAAAGCTTAACGTTTCTTATTGCACTGATTTCACAACTGATTGACCAAAGCGCCAGTAATGATCTCAAAGCTGCTGCTGAACTTAAAAATAAGTTATCAGAGGCAGCCGCAAAAGATTCTGAGAAAAAAGCGCAAGAGTACGAAGAGAGTGTGCGTAAATCTGAAGAAATGCAGAAGGTCATGGGCTGCATTGGCAAGGTTCTGGGGTGGGTGATTACAGCGGTGAGTTTTGCCGCCGCAATCTTTACCGGCGGCGCATCTTTGGCATTTGCAGCAATAGGTCTGGCGCTGGCTATTGGTGATGAAATTAGTCAGGCTGTGAATGGTGTTTCTTTTATGGCGGAGGCCATGAAACCATTAATGGAAGCTATTGTGCAGCCTATGATGGAGCTTCTCGGTAAAGCATACGCTCAGATACTCGAAGCCTTCGGAGTTGATAAATCGACGGCGCAAATGATCGGACAAATTATGGGGGCGATAGCGGCTGCGATGATAATGGTCGCTGCTGTTGTGGTTGCGGGGAGCGTTGCCAGCAAACTGTCTAGTGCAGTCGCTAAAAAAGTAGGCTCTAACGTGATGGATAAAGTCATGAATAATATTGTCGGCGATGTGCTTAAGCGTATCGGACAGGGAGTAGGGCGTTCTGTTGGTATGCAAGAAACTAAAATAGCGCAGGTTGCCACTCGTACCGAAATGGTAGCATCAGCCGCTACGATGGGAAATACGGTAATACAAACAGCTGGAAATATTATTACTGCAGATATGAAAATTGATGCTGCTAAAGCTAAGGCTCAATTATTAAATAACATGGCGTTGCAAGATCTTCTTAATGAAATGCTGGACCGTGCTGTGGGTGCTTTTAAAAATCGAATTGAGTCTACAAACGCAATTGTTAAAAACATTTCATCAATTGCCGAAAATAGTATGCAGGCAGGGCAGTTTATTACTAGAAAAATGAGCGCTGTCGCCGGGTAAATATTTTCACACCAAATCAATACAGGAATATAACTTATGAATAACATCTCTATTTCAGATAGTCAAAATTATGCTATTCAGCAGGCTCAGGTTAATTATGCTGGAAAAGTTTCTGAGAATAATATTCACCCACGAGTGGCTGATCATGTACAGGAATTTGTTGCATTAGCCATACAACCTGGAATGATGGCCGCTATTCTTCAGGGGCAAAGTGTGATGACCGCTCTTGATATGCGCCCTGCATTATCAACGCCTCCTGTTGGGCAGGAAAAACTTAACTCAGAGCATACTGGTGAGCTAATGAAATTAATGGCCACTATGAAGGGGAGCGATATTAGTAAACTGGAACGTGCTGCTGCATCAGCCTCAACGCTATTTAATACGCAACCGAATTTGCAGCAAACTCCGGCTAGTGCTGGCAATATAAATAAATCCTTGCAGGTAGCTTCACCCTCGACAGCACCTGTATCTCACCCTGTGCATTCCCAGGCACCAGTAGAAAGTGGAACAGATATTACAGCCACTGATGGGCCAGGACGACGATTCATCAATATGATGGGTGATTTAAAAATGCTGGAGCTGAATAATTTGCTGACCGTGACGTTGACCAAGCAAGAGGCCGAATTTGCTAAATCTTCCGCACGGTCGAGTTTGCGTGCTGTTGACGCCGCTGAACGTTCTGGGAATAAGGGGATTGATGCTGAGAAACAGCGTATGACGGGGGCCATCACTTCTGGTTCAATAGGGCTTGTAGGGCAAGGTGTGTCAACCACCCGAACGGTGAACGCATTGAATACTGAGTCAAAATCAATCGGTAATAATCTTGCATCTGCAGCAAGAAATTCATCTGAGCTTGGTATACATAAGTCTTCAACCGGATCAGCTACCGATGCTATGTTGCATAAAGGGCAGGTATTGGATAAACCTCTTGATAATCACATTGAGAAGGGAAATTCAGGTCTTGATATAAATACTGATAGGTCCCGTCAGCTTCATAACCAAGTTCAATTGAAGACTAATCAAACACGAGTGACTTCCGAATATAGTAATACTGCTATTCATTCTAGCCAGAAAGTTATCGATGGCGCATTTAATGTCGAAGCTGCCAATGAAACGAAGCAGGCTGAACTGGCTCGCGCCGATCAGACTGTTAATAATGAGGTGGCCAATACACATCAGCAGGCAGCTAGAAAAGCCGCAGAATCTAAAGCCGCTTTAAATCAGGTTCTTGAAAGTACGCTGAATAGTAAAAATAGTACACTGTCATCTATTGCTGACCGGATACGTTAGTCTTTAACTCTAAAGCCAGATGAAATGTCTGGCTTTGTATAACAAGGAGCGTTATATGCATTCATCCATGAGCGTTATGCCGCTTTATGAATCCTCTATATTACCTTATGATGATCGGCCCCAAAAATCTCATACTGTCAATAATATGATTTCTGAGCCTTTTGTAGAAAAATATGGGGATTTTCTTAAGGATGTTATTCAGGTAATAACATCCGAGAAAAGCGCATCCACTATCATTCATATTGAAGATATACTTAATAAATATGGCTTTAACGAAAATACTTCTCATGTTAAAGATGATAATATACTGAGTATAATTAATAGCCTTCAGAAAATACCATTTCAAATACCTGGATCAAAAAATGCGCTGAGCGAACAAAAAGAAATAGTGAATGGTATCTCTGAAAAAATTAATATAATTCGTAACGAGGTCAGAAATCAAACTCTTTACCGGAAAACCGCATCGGAACAGTTGGCTGCAGCAACAGCTATGCTGGAAAATGAATTGCTTACTGATGGTGAACTCACCACTAATACCAGCTATGCAGAAATGTGGTTAAGACTTGCTATCTTTATCGGTGAAGTTAAAAAAGATTATGTCGACTTCTATGCTGACTTAATGCAGAAATATACTGAGATGTATGAGTCGTTTAATGAAAATGTTCAGAAGGCCTCTTCCGATGCCGTATCAGCAGGCGATGATGGTAATAATGTCTCCTTTGATACAGCTCGAATGCTGGAAGGATACAAGGCATTTCAAAAAGATGTTGACAGGTTAAATGGGGAGCTGGGTAGTGTTGATGGTTGGAATACCATGACGGAAGATGAAAAAAGGAGAATGATAATAACTCTGGAGCCAGCATATAAAGTGGATAGCGCAGGAAAGATTAGTTTCAATATGGACCAATATAATTCCGTGTCTGAAACCTATCCATCCGGTATAAAAAATGGAAAAGTATCAACAGCCAGTTATCAGGCATGGTTAGCCACATTCAATGCTGCCGGGAATGCCTTTCAAAGTAATATGCAGTCTTTTGCCCAGCGCTATAGTCAGGCAAATAATAATTTCGATACCCTGAATAAAATATTAAGCTCAGCCATCAGTACTCTTGCTGATAGCGCCAGAGATGTACTTAAATCATTAGGTTAATAGATATTTAAAAACACAAAAGGTTAATTTAACTGTTTTTATAGGGAAATAAATTCTTATATTAAGGCTGTGTTTTTATTAAATCAATTGTCCGACCAGGCATGTTCAACCAATAACTGATTAATAAAGGAGTTTTCGATGTATAATAACGGTGTATCTACAGCAAGTCCCGAACGTTCCGGGGTATATGGAGCAGGATTTTATCCGGAACATTCTAATTCAGATCCTATACATACGAATATTATTAGTGCGGCGACTAGTGCAGCCGTTAGTGCAGCAGAGAGAAACAGATACCGGGGCATACCCGAGAATTCAACGAATCATCATTCTATCGCAGAAAGTATCAGAGCGATGACAAATGACAGTGGTACTGTAGGTACAGAAGCGTCATTATCTTCATCAGCACCATTTAAATTCAATCTTAACACTGTTATTTCAGATTTAAATAATTCAGATCCTTTTAAGGCTTTCATTCTTAATCCCGGTGGATCTTCTGTAGTAGATGCAATGTTCGGGGCTCTTGCCTGTAAAGACCTGCCTCTCTATCTGCGGGAAACAGAATTCGACAACTGGCATATGGAACAGGTAAGGAATATACTTGGTATTCTTTGTAAATATATTCTCCCTGAAGATAAAAAATTATTTTATAAAATTTGCTCTCGTTTAAAAAAAGTAGAAGGTGATATTTATAAAGAGACACCTTTAGGGAAAGATGTGGCTATGTTATTGCATAAATATGGGAAAGAACCGCTGCACAGACATGTAGAGACTTATCTGGAGTGCTGTCGTAAAGTATGGCATTACTATAATCCAGGGCATGCAGCTAACCCAAGTGATGATGTGATCTTTACTCCCTCGGCAGTACCTTGCATGGCAATAACCCATGCTGCATTAATGAGATTAATCAGACCTAACCAAGCCTGGGGAGACGTAACTGCTATTGGGCTAAGTTTTAGAAATTCTTGTTCTGCTTTAGGGCTTACTATTAATGTTGATCCGACTAAAAAACCTTCTGCAGCATCGATAACTGAAACATTTGCGAGTGTTTATTTAAATAATCAGGATCAGGTCATAACTCCAGATAATTATGATGTTGAAAGTATGGATAGCACCAGTTCACAAACTGCCTGGCAGCGCGTAGCAAATATATTTTGCTGCGGTGCGTGATAAAAATATATACTAAGGAAGGATAATATAATGACAACAATAGTTTCGGTTCCCAGAAGTAATATTATGCAAGTGTTAAATAGGCCGGTGATGAGTAATAAGTTAGATAAATCATCCTCGAGCAAATTTGCAGGTACTATTGACAGTGTTGGCGTTGATAATGCTGCAAAGATATTTATAAAATTACCGAGTCAAACAAGTCTTGCAGATAAACTATTTGATGAAATGTCTTATCAGGGGTTACCTGATCCATTGCGCAGTGCAGCACTGAATGAAAAAGGTGAAGCAATAAGAAATATGCTCGGTATTATCTATAAAAATTCTGAGCCACAAGATAAAGCAATTTTTGCGAAGGTATTTAATGAGGTGGCAAAAGAAAATAATAACTTTAATAAAGAGAGAAAGCTCTCATCAGAGTTGAGTTTTCTATTTTCTAAATATGGCCAGAATGCACTGGATAAACATGTATCTGACTATACACAGTATTGCCGTGAAGCGTGGGAGTATCATCATACTGGTTTTGATAAAAATACGACAGATGAAGATATTTTTTCACTTGGCGTTATAGCCTGTCATGACATACTTAAAGAGCGAATCGGCAGGTTAAGCAAACCGGATCAGACATGGACCAGCGTATATGCATCCGGAGTTTGTTTTAAAAATACTTGTGCAGCATTATCTAAGGCGTTAAAGCATCATGATGCACGGCCAGCACCTGAATCATCCGCTAAAGCTGACTCTCCATTAGCACCTGAAACTCATCAGCCTGAGAGGGCAAATTCCGCAAATCCAGGCATTTCTATCCCGGCTGGTAATGGCCATGGACCTATTACGATTCATAATACGGTACATGGGAGTACCGCACATGGGGGGAAGGGAATCTCAACGGTCAATGGCAGTGGTAGCCCTGCATCTGTTGCCGATTTTGGCATTGCCTTGCTGAATACACCTAATGAACAATTAAGTAACGATAAAGCACGTCTGGTTGAAAAATTCATGGATTTATACTTGGGACGTGCTCAAAATGGCGGACAAGATAAATTTAGAGATCGTGTCGATAGCGTGGTGCAAAGTCCTTCTTCTCAGACTGTTTATACCGGCACGTTGATCGATTCGCGAGTTGAGGAATTCGTTTCAATACCTGCCCCACAATTTGCTACTGTCATCGATAGTTCACCTCAACAGAGCCTGGAGCATATTGAAACTACAATAGTTGCACCACAAATTGCCATGACTGAGAAAAATGGCCACGTGATGCAAAGCAGCCAGTCTATGCCTTTAGCGCCGACTGATACTGCTAAAAATTTACAGCAGGCAGCCACGCAAGTGGCACAAGCATTATCGAGTCTTCTGACTGAAGCTGAGCCTTTACAGCAGTCGCAAGGTATACATCAGCATAAGCCATCAGAGCTGACAGATGACG
>Ga0308165_1001614_pt1 | contig 30774 bp, 29 predicted proteins | sample PhyWR2_FD_201032 | JGI IMG/M metagenome (GOLD analysis project Ga0308165, IMG submission 201032) | Phyllosphere microbial communities from UC Gill Tract Community Farm, Albany, California, United States - DLSLW.R2 | ecosystem: Host-associated > Plants > Phyllosphere > Unclassified | place: USA... | reverse complement strand
TGCTTTTATCGAAATATTGGCAAACATCAACAGCAGCTTTATCAAGCGCAGCTAATGCTTTTAATAAAGGTGCTTTATAATCCAAGGCTTCACCGGTATAGGATACAAATACAGTAGGGATACAAAGTGTTTTACCTGCTTTACTTTCCATGATAAAAGCTGGAGAAGAAGGATCCCAGGCAGTATAACCACGCGCTTCGAAAGTATTACGGATACCACCGTTAGGGAAACTTGATGCATCTGGTTCTTGTTGAACTAGTGCACTACCAGCGAATTTCTCGATAGCTCCATCGCCACTTGGTTCAAAAAATGAATCGTGTTTTTCTGCAGTTGTACCAGTTAATGGCTGGAACCAGTGCGTATAGTGCGTTGCGCCAGCGCTCATTGCCCACGCTTTCATAGCGGTTGCAATTTGGTTGGCATCGTCAGAATTAATTAATTCACCTTGGTTGATAGATGATATTAATTTTTCATACACGTCCTTAGATAAGAAATCTCTCATTTTTCTCTTATCAAATACATTAGCGCCAAAAAAGTCAGAAATTTTTGCTGATGGTGCTTTAACTTCTGGTGAAATTCTGTTTTGAGCCTCTTTTAATGCGATGGTTCTTAAGCTTTTCATTAATTTGTTATGTTTTTTGTCAAAAATAGCATATTTTATTAATTTTCGTAAAACAATCGTATTATTTATATCAATTTTATTGAAAATGAAATAAAAAAATGTTTTTCGGATGAAAAATTTCATTTTTTGTAAAGAAAATAGATTTTTTAACGGTTTTATGGAATTGGCGATTTGGCTGCATCATGCTATAAAAACAAAAGCTATGTTCAACTCTTTCATTAACGTATACAAAACCGAGTGGCTCGATCTTGTATTTGCAGACCGCAACAAAAACTATGGTGCTTATCAATTAAGGTCTAAATCTTCGTCGATTATGACAAGGGCACTTTTCGTATCTGGCAGTTTATTTATCCTGTTGTGTTTTTCTCCTTTGATTTATGCGAAACTGTTTCCAAAGGAAATAATTATAGATCCGGCACCTATACAGGTAGATCTAAAAGATGTGATCCATCAGATGAAACCGGATTTGCCCAAACCGAAAGAAAAACCTCAGCCCAAACAAGCTGATCCGGTTAAGCTTAAAACAATAGCGCTTCCATCACAAGTAGTGGTGGTTGATAAAACAGAGCTTCCGCCACCACCAACAGTTGATGATATAAAATTAGCTGTTATAGGGCCTAAAACTCAGGATGGCGTTGTGGCTCCTAATGCTACGGTTTCTGATGTTAAGGGAAGTGGCGATGGCACGGGTACCGCTAAAGAGGGTACAGGTGCTGGTGATCCGAATGCAGTTGTAGATTTAGGTGGTGTAGATGAATATCCTGAGTTTAATGGCGGGGCTAAGGCTTGGTCGAAATATATGGAACGCAATTTAAGGTATCCATATCAAGCGCAGGAAGCAAACATCCAGGGCAAAGTGTTTGTGAGTTTTGTGGTAGAGCGGGATGGCTCTGTATCAGATGTTAAGGTATTGAGAGGGCTTGGTTTTGGTTGCGATGAGGAAGCGATTAAAGTGATTAAAAAATCTCCATTATGGAAACCTGGTAAAAACAGAGGTACGCCTGTACGCGTAAGGTATAATATGGGGATTAATTTTACCATTTCTAATTAAAATACCGATCATGAAAAAGTCCTTTTTGATATTTCTCCTTGTTTGTTTTACAATGTTTCATTTGAGCGCTCAAATTGTAAAACCTATTGATAGTGCGAAAGTACACAGCACTAAACTTGCTGATGCCGATTTGAAGAATGGAAGTGTTAAATTTTTAATCCGCGGTGGCATTGTATCTTCATATGTTAAGGGACAGGAAGTGTTCGAAAAGAAGTATGGTATTGCCTATTATAGTTTTGGCTGTGTAATGCCGGTTAATATTTCTATTAACGATTATAATAAAGTAGTGGCTTCTTTTATGGACCGTAAATATGGAAGTGACTGGCGGAAAGAGGTGAGGAGTGATATTCAGGGGATTTAGCGCGCATGGAAGAGGTTGGATAGGATGGGCGATGTAGGATGGATGATGGAGGCGCTTCAATTTTATGATTTGCATAATAGATGCTGAATCAAGTTCAGCAGGACGACTAAACGGCTACTATTAACGCTCCAGGTTTTTAGGTGATGTAGGGTTGGGTAAATTGAAACGGTTTGGGCGGTGCACGGGCCGTTTTTTTGTTTGGTTCGTCACCCTGAACTTGTTTCAGGGCCTTCATCGCATGATACATGATAGATGCTGAAATAAATTCAGCATGACGATATTCCCTAATTTGTCATTCTGAACGCAGTGAAGAATCTTTGACTATGGAATGCTATTGTTAATTAACCATTTAAAGTAGCGATCAATTAAAGGAAGTGATCATCCGTTAGAGATTCTTTGTGCCTCAGAATGAAAGATTTCGGTAGATCTCTCGACTCCGTTGCTCTCCGCTCGAAATGACGGCATTACAAGACACTTCGCTTGAGATGACGGTGGTCTGTAAACAAAAAAAGATGATGGTTCAATTCCATCATCTTTTTACATCTTCCATAAAAGGTTTATCCTTTATTCTTATTCTCAATCCACTTACGTGCGTTAACAAAGGCTTCCATCCATGGCGAAACTTCATCTTTACGGCCCTGTGGGTAATTTGCCCAGTGCCATTGGAAAAGCGAGCGCTCGATGTGCGGCATCATTACCAGGTGACGGCCGGTTTCGTCACATAACATTGCAGTATTGTAATCAGAACCATTCGGACTTGCCGGGTAACCTTCATATGCATATTTTGCTACGATTTTATATTGATCTTCTGCATATGGTAATGAGAATCTACCTTCGCCATGCGATACCCAAACACCTAAGGTGCTTCCTGCCAAAGTAGATAACATAACCGAATTGTTTTCTTGTAGGGTTAACGAAGTGAAAATACTTTCGTGTTTGCCACTTTTGTTGTGCAGCATTTTAGGTTTTTCTGCGTGGTCTTTATTAATTAGGCCCAACTCTACAAATAATTGGCAACCATTACAAACCCCAACAGATAAAGTATCGGGACGGGCAAAGAATTTCTCTAAAGCTACCCTTGCTTTGTCGTTGTATAAAAATGCGCCTGCCCAACCTTTGGCCGATCCTAAAACATCGGAGTTAGAGAAGCCACCAACGGCACCGATAAACTGAATGTCTTCTAAAGTTTCTCTACCGGTAATTAAATCGGTCATGTGTACATCTTTTACATCAAAACCAGCTAAATACATCGCATTGGCCAGTTCGCGTTCAGAGTTACTTCCTTTTTCGCGGATAATGGCTGCTTTTGGGCGGGGTTTTGTTGTATCGATTACAGGTTTCTTTCCATCAAACTGTGATGGGAAAGTATAGTTTAAAACCTGGTTTTTATAATTATTATAACGTTCTTTTGCTAATCCGTTACCAGTTTGTTTACTATCTAATAGGTATGAAGTTTTGAACCAAACATCACGTAGATGGTCGATATCGAAACTAAAGCTATCTGCAGCATTTTTAAGCTCCAATTTAGCTGAGGTGTTTACCTCACCAATTTTATGGAAAGTAACTCCAGCTTGTGCAAAGGTTTCTTCAACCGAAGCATCGGCCTGGAAAACGATACCAATGTTCTCTGCAAATAATAATTTAATGCTGTCAGTTTCTGCTAATGGAGATAAATCTATCGAAGCACCTAAATCACGGTCCGCAAAACACATTTCCAATAGGGTTGTAATTAAACCTCCACTACCAATATCATGACCAGCTTGTATTTTATTAGCTTTAATTAATTGTTGTAATGTGTTGAAAGCGATTTTAAATTGGGCAGCATCTTTAATATCAGGTGTTTCTGTACCGATTTTGTTTAAAATCTGTGCGAAAGATGAACCGCCTAATTTATAATTGTCGTTAGATAAGTTAATGTAGTAGATCGATCCTCCATCTTTTTGCAATACAGGTTCAACCACTTTAGTGATATCATCACAATTTGCTCCGGCAGAAATAATTACGGTTCCTGGTGCAATTACATCACCATTTTTGTATTTCTGTTTCATTGATAACGAATCTTTCCCGGTTGGGATGTTGATTCCTAAATCGATGGCAAAATCAGAACAGGCTTTTACTGCTGCATATAAACGGGCATCTTCACCTTCGTTTTTACAGGCCCACATCCAGTTGGCAGAAAGCGAAACACTTTTTAAACCATCTTTTAGCGGTGCCCAAACAATATTCGAAAGCGATTCGGCAATGGCATTGCGGCTACCAGCGGCAGGATCAATCAAGGCTGAAAGTGGTGCATGGCCAACTGAAGTGGCAATACCTTCTTTACCCTGAAAATCTAAAGCCATTACCCCACAATTGTTTAAAGGCAATTGTAATGGACCAGCACATTGTTGTTTGGCTACACGGCCACCCACACAACGGTCTACTTTATTGGTTAACCAATCTTTAGCTGCAACGGCTTCTAATTGAAGTACTTGTTCTAAGTAGGTGTTTAATTCAGCTTTATTATACTCAACAGCTTCGTACTTACGATCGATGGTTTGATCATCCATTACGATTTTTGGTGAACTGCCAAACATGGCGGCCAGTTCAAAATCCATTGGTTTTAAACCTGTTGTTGCAGATTTAAAGGTAAAACGGTGATCGCCAGTTACTTTACCTACGGTATACATTGGTGAACGTTCGCGATCGGCTATTTTTTGTAAGGTTTCGATGTGTTCGTTTCCGATTACCAATCCCATTCTTTCCTGCGATTCGTTACCGATAATTTCTTTGGCCGAAAGGGTAGGGTCGCCAACAGGCAATTTATCTAAGTCAATTAATCCACCGGTTTCTTCTACCAGTTCTGATAAACAGTTTAAGTGGCCACCTGCTCCATGATCGTGGATAGAGATAATCGAATTGTGATCGCTTTCTACCATGCCACGTACCGCATTGGCTGCACGTTTCTGCATTTCAGGATTTGAACGCTGAATGGCATTTAATTCGATGCCACTTCCGTGCTGACCTGTATCTGCAGATGAAACTGCTGCACCGCCCATCCCGATTCTATAATTTTCTCCACCCAAAATAACGATGTTATCGCCTTCTTTGGGTTTAAGTTTTTGTGCCTGACTGGCTTTACCATAACCGATACCGCCTGCAAGCATGATTACTTTATCGAAACCAAGTTTTCTGCTGTTTTCTTCGTGTTCGAAAGTTAAAACCGAACCAGTAATTAGTGGTTGTCCGAATTTATTTCCGAAATCTGTAGCACCGTTTGATGCTTTGATCAGGATATCCATTGGGGTTTGGTATAACCATTCTCTTTCTTCGACACCTTTTTCCCAAGGGCGGTTATCTTCCAAACGTGAAAGTGCAGTCATATAAACTGCCGTTCCTGCTAAAGGTAATGAACCTTGTCCACCTGCTAAACGGTCTCTAATTTCACCTCCTGAACCTGTTGCTGCACCATTAAAAGGCTCTACGGTAGTTGGGAAGTTATGGGTTTCTGCTTTTAACGAAATTACAGAGTCGAAATCGCTTGTGGTATAATAATCAGGCTCATCGGCACGTTTAGGTGCGAATTGCTGCACTTTAGGGCCTTTAATAAAAGCTACGTTATCTTTATAGGCCGAAACAATATCGTTAGGGTTTTCTTCGGATGTTTTACGGATCAGCTTGAATAAAGAGGTAGGTTGCTCTACACCATCGATTACAAATTTACCATTGAAAATTTTATGACGGCAGTGTTCTGAGTTCACCTGCGAAAAACCGAAAACTTCAGAATCGGTTAAAGGTCTTTGTAGTTTTTGCACTAAGTTATTTAAATATTCAACTTCTTCATCACTTAAAGAAAGTCCTTCTTGTTTGTTGTAAGCGGCAATATCTGTGATTTCTAAAATCGGCTCGGGTTTAATGTTGATGGTATAAACCTCTTGATCTAGTTTGTTGTATTTTTGAGAAAGCATCGGGTCAAAATCAGCAAAGTTTTCGTCAACCTGCTTAAATTCTTCGATCCTGATGATTCCCTGCATGTCCATGTTTTGGGTAATCTCTACGGCGTTGGTACTCCAGGGAGTAATCATCGCTGCTCTTGGCCCAACGAAAAAGCCTGTCAGGGCCGTTTCTTGTGAGATTTTGGCACCGCCAAATAACCATTCGAGTTTATTAATATCAGTGGTAGAAAGCGCTTTGTCTGTTTGTAGAACAAAAATCGCCTGCGATTGCCCTTCGACAGGCTCAGGATGACAATGGAAGAAATGAATCATGCTTTTTTTTTGAAGTTGCAAAAATAGCGTTAAAAATTTAAAAAGCTTATTGTAACGTGGAATATAATTGCGCTTTTGTTACTTTTGACGTTAATGTAACTCGCAAATCGTAATTTCGAGCGGAGTGCAACGTCGTTGAGAAATCTATAATAGATCTCTCTCCCGAACGTTCGGGGCTACGCTTCAGTGCGAGACGACTTTCGGGAAGAGAAAACCAGGTATTGTAAGATTGCTTCGTCGGCTGGAAAAGCCTTCTCGCAATGACGGATTTTCTTTTTAATGCAAAGCCACTACATTTTTTAAACAATAAAATCTATGTTTAATAAAATACATCACATTGCCATTATATGTTCCGATTACGAAAAATCGAAAGATTTTTATGTAAATAAATTAGGGTTTACGGTATTAGCCGAGGTTTATCGTGCTGAAAGAAAATCGTATAAGTTAGATCTGGCGGTGAATGGGCTGTATCAGATTGAGCTTTTTTCTTTCGAAAATGCTCCCGAAAGGCCATCACGACCTGAAGCACAGGGTTTGCGGCATTTGGCTTTCGAAGTAGATGATATTGAAAAGGAGATTTCGCGTTTGAATAATCAGGGCATAATCACTGAGCCGATCCGGATTGATGAATTTACGGATAAAAGATTTACTTTTTTTGCTGACCCAGATGGCTTACCTTTAGAATTGTACGAAAAATAAAATAACAAATAAAAATTATAACGCTCTAAAATGAAAAAAACGCTCATAATTTGTGGATTGATCTATTCTTTTTTCAATACACAGGCGCAGTCTCAAGTTAAATATACTGCGAAACTCGAAACCGGGTACCAAATTTTTCTTTCCAGGCCAGTAAAGTATGATGTTGGTGAAGGTTGGCTGGGTTATCAGCTCGGAGGTAATCCTAATGGCGTGGATTTGAGTTTAGTTAATGGTATTAGTTTTAAGAATAACATCCGATTAGGCTTAGGCGTTTCTTATCTAAATTATGATCGGATTAACGGTTATGCTGTTTTTGGTGATTTGGAGTACGTCACAACAAATGCTAAAATTTCTCCATTATTCAATCTGAAGATTGGCGGAAGTCATATTAATAATCAGTATCCTGGTGGTTCTACCGATACTTTTGTTGATCTGAGTGGTGGAGTGGAGCATAAAATAGGAAAAAAACTTTGTTTACAATATAAAGTTGGTTTTAGGGTGGCTCATCAATCTATTTTTCTTCCTGTTAGGATAGGTGCGAGATTTTAATCGTAATATGAATATTTTCAAGTTTAAACAATTTGAAGTTGACCAGACCGGTTGCGCCATGAAAATTAATACTGATGGGGTATTGCTTGGTGCAACCGTTAACCATCCAAAGCCATTAACGATATTGGATATTGGTACTGGGACAGGCGTAATTGCACTGATGTTGGCACAACGCTTTCCGGAAGCGGATATACATGCGGTAGAAATTGATGAACAGGCTGCAGAAACTGCTGGAACGAATTTTCAATCTTCTGTTTTCAGTGATCGTTTAACCATCAACAATATAGCAATTGAACAGTATAACCATTCTAAACAGTTCGATATCATTGTTTCCAATCCACCTTTTTTTGTGAATGATTTAAAAAATGAGGAGATTAGAAAGGGTATCGCCAGGCATGCAGATGAAGATTTTTTTGCCATGTTAATTGAGAAATCAAATGCACTTTTGGCTGATGAGGGTATGATCTGGCTTATATTACCTATAAAACAAGCCAATGATGTAATTAATATTGCATCTAATTACGGTCTATCGCTTAAAGAACGAATCCATATTCACTCAGATAAAAGTAAACCAACTTTTAGACAGATGATCTGTTTAAAAAAAGGTAAAGTGATCTTAAAAGAAAGCGATTTTTATATTTATGAATCTTTAAAGCAGCATACACAAGAATATAAGCTTTTGCTTAAAGATTTTTTTCTGGCTTACTAAGGAGATAGTTGAATTTAACCATTTTCTGATAGAATCCTCATTATCATTTGTAATTTAGGGCGTATAAATAATCTCACCTAAATTAAAATGAAACGTAGTCTAAATGTGTTCTTATTGTGCTTAATAGCGCTATCTTCTCTTGCTCAGTCGAAAAGACAAAAAACAGCCGATCCTTTAAAAGGGATTGATACATTATTAAACCGCATATTAAAAGATCAGAAAGTGGCCGGTTTTGCGGTTGCTGTGGTAAAGGGCGATCAGGTAATTTACAGCAAAGGTTTTGGTTATCGTGATGTTGAAAATAAAAAACCGGTAACGCCAAATACCCTTTTTGCGATCGGCTCGAGCACAAAGGCTTTTACTTCCTCTCTTATGGGTTTATTGCAAAAGGAAGGAAAACTGTCTTATGATGGAATTGCAACCTCTTATTTGCCTCAGCTAAAATTCTATAACGATAATATGAACAACCAGATTACGGTGCGTGATATGATGTGCCACCGCACAGGCTTGTCACGTTATGACCTCTCGTGGTTTATATTTAATACTTCTAACCGTGATAGCATTATACAGCGGGTGCGTTATATGGAGCCAACCGCTGGTATACGCGAAAAATGGCAATATAATAACTTTATGTTTTTGGCACAGGGTATGATTGTTGAAAAACTGACCGGAAAAACCTGGGAACAGAATATTAAAGAGAAGTTTTTCGATCCCCTGGAAATGAGCCATTCTAATACCAATATTTTTGAGTTTGAAAAAAATAGCGAAGCTTCGTTGCCATATACAGTGAATAACAAAGGTGCGATTGAAAAAATTGATTATTTCAATATTGACGGAATGGGGCCTGCCGGAAGCATTAATAGCAGCGTGAACGATATGACGCATTGGTTAAAAGTTTGGATTAACGGCGGAACTTATAAAGGGAAAGAAATTTTACCGACTTCTTATATAAGAGAGGCTGCGAGTTCTCAAATGGTGAGAGATGGGGGCTTGCCAACAAAAGACAATGATATTTACCTCTCTACTTACGGTTTTGGCTGGATGATCAACTCTTACCGTGGCCATTATATGGTAGAGCACGGAGGTAATATTAATGGTTTTTCTGCTAGCGTTTCCTTTTTTCCGACTGATAATTTGGGTATTGTGGTGTTAACCAATCAAAATACCTCCGATGTTCCGGAAATAGTGTACAGCAGTATTGCCGACAGGATGTTGGGATTAAAAAACATCGACTGGAATGGCAGGACAAACAAGGAAAAAGCTGAGGCGAAAGAAAAAGAAAAGGAGGTGAAGAAAACGGCTGAAAATGCCCACGTTTTAAATACCAAACCTTCACATCCTTTAAAAGATTATGATGGTTTGTTTGATAACCCTGCCTATGGTATAATCAATGTGACATTTAAAAATGATTCGCTTTTTGCCATGATGGGTAAAGAAAAACTTTTACTCAGGCATTATCATTATGATGTGTTTAGCATTAGTGGTATAGATAAAAAAGGTAAAATAGACACTGCGGAAAGTGATCTGCGTTTTAATTTTATTAGCGGGCAGGATGGTAAAATCGAAGGTGTTAGTATTCCGCTGGAAAGGGGAATGAAACCCGCTGTGTTTGCGTACAAGACAAGGGCGGTTGAATTAAGTGCGGCAAGTTTAGCCGGTTATATTGGCAGTTATGGGGAGAAAGGGATGTGTAAGGTATATTTAAAGGGAAATATTTTGTTTGTTTCTGTGCCTGGTCAACCTGAGTATGAAACCGTTTCTGTAGGAAACGATACTTTTAATTTTAAAAACCTAAAGGGCTTTAGCTTGAAGTTTGAAAAGAAAGAAGGAACAGAAAAGGCTATATCTGTTTCATTTATCCAGCCTAATGGAACCTTTAAGCAGGTAAGAAAGGATTAAATACAATACGCTGATCGACAAGCAGTAGCTTGGCTATCTGTGTACTTTTTTACGCCAAAAAATTATTGTTTAGGATGGTAATATCGTATAATTATAAATGGTGGTTTCTTTGAATTTGTTTGTTTTTTAGGTTGAAAAAAAGATTCTTTTCTGCATTTTAAAGGATTCAAAAAATAATTTTTAGATCTGTTAAATGTGTAAAAGGTGTGGGATGTTAACTTTACAAAATGAAAAAAATAGGATTAATTTCTGATACACATGGTTTTTTGGATGATGCGGTTTTTAAACACTTTGATGGCGTAGATGAAATTTGGCATGCCGGAGATTTCGGGCCTAATGTGGCCGAGCCCCTGGCTGCGTTTAAACCTTTACGCGGGGTTTTTGGGAATATTGATGATGCAGCAATTAGAAATGAATTTCCTGAGCAAAATCGATTTAGTTGCGAGGGGGTGGATGTATGGATGACACACATTGGTGGATATCCAGGTCGATATTCATCTTACGTTAAGCCAGAAATATACACTAACCCTCCGGAATTATTTATCACCGGGCATTCGCATATTTTGAAGGTAATGTTTGATGAAAAAATAAAATGTTTGCATATAAACCCTGGTGCGGCAGGAAAACACGGCTGGCACAAAGTGAGAACCCTGATCAGATTTTGCATAACTGACGAAAATATTCATACCTTAGCCGTTATAGAGTTATCGGGTAGATAATGTAAAATTTACACTAAGTATGGTTTGTGGCGTTAAAACACTAGGACAATTTATTATAGAAAAACAAGCAGATTTTCCTTATGCGAAAGGTGAACTTTCAAGGTTATTGAGGGATATTGCCATTGCCGCGAAAATTGTAAACCGCGAAATCAATAAGGCAGGTTTGGTTGATATTCTTGGCGATATGGGAACTACCAACATTCAGGGTGAGGAACAAAAAAAACTAGATGTATATGCGGATGAACAGTTTATTGCGGCTTTAACCAGTGGTGGTGAGTGTTGTATTGTGGCGACCGAGGAAGAAGATGAAATTATTCACATCGAATCGCCGGTTTCTCAAAATGCCAAATATATTGTATGTATCGATCCTTTGGATGGTTCTTCGAATACAGATGTGAATGTTGCTGTAGGTACAATCTTTTCTATTTATCGTCGTAAATCGGTAGAGGGGAAAGCTAGTATGGAGGATGTACTTCAAAAAGGTACGCAACAAGTTGCTGCCGGATACATTATTTATGGTTCATCTACTATGTTGGTGTATACCACCGGAAAAGGGGTAAACGGATTTACACTCGATCCATCAATCGGAGAGTTTTGCCTTTCACACCCTCAGATGAAAATACCAGAAACAGGATATATGTATTCGGTAAATGAGGGAAATTATGTTCACTTTCCTGATGGGGTTAAAAAGTATATTAAATATTGCCAGGTAGAAGATGAGGCTACCAAACGTCCTTACACCTCCCGTTATATCGGTTCGATGGTAGGCGATATCCACAGAAATTTAATTAAAGGTGGTATTTATATTTACCCAACTACTTCACGTTCTCCAAATGGTAAATTAAGGTTGCTGTACGAATGTAACCCAATGGCCTTTATTATTGAGCAGGCTGGGGGTAAGGCGAGTACAGGCTTTGATCGGATACTCGATATCAACCCGGCCGAATTGCATCAACGTGTTCCTATTTTTATCGGCTCAAAAAGGATGGTCGAAAAAGCAGAAGAAATGATGCTGCTTTACACGGCAAAATCAATTTCTGTTGATGCCAATGTAAACGCTAAACTAGAAGATTTAAATGTTATCGGTGGGCTTGACTAAAGCTGTGCTTTACTTCTTTCTACCTCAAAAAAAGTATCTATAGCTAAATTTTGCTTGTCTTGCGAGGCAAAAACAGCCAAACGGTCGCAACGCTCATTCTCTGGGTGGTCGTTGTGACCTTTTATCCAAATAAACCTTACTTTGTGCAATTTGTACAATTCTAGGAATCTTAACCAGAGATCTTTGTTTTTTTTGTCTTTAAAATTTTTGGTTACCCAGCCGAAAACCCATTTTTTCTCCACGGCATCTACCACATACTTCGAATCGGAATAAACGGTTACCTGTTGGTTTAGGCTTTTTAATGCTTCTAATCCTTTAATTACAGCCAAAAGTTCCATGCGGTTATTCGTGGTCATTCTAAAACCGCCACTTAGTTCTTTATAGTGTTGGCCTGCCCTTAAAATTGTACCCCATCCACCTGGTCCTGGGTTTCCGCTAGCTGCTCCGTCTGTATAAATTTCGATCATAAACGCTGTAAAGTTATGTTTTTAGCTTCAAAATAGCTTATTTTATCTGCTTATAGAAAAATATTTTGATTTCAAATAATTGAATGTTAAGGAATTAAAAATTTGTTGTAAAAACTTTAAAAAAAATATTTGCAAGGAATATTAAAAGTCGTACTTTTGTGACACTAAAAACGGTGGTTGTAGCTCAGTTGGTTAGAGTATTGGTTTGTGGTGCCGAGGGTCGTGGGTTCGAGCCCCATCAGCCACCCCGTAAGCCCTTTAAGATATCTTAAAGGGCTTTTTTGTTTTTAGGGCATTTTAAAATCATTTGAATAGGGCACGTAAAAAGTGTTTTTTAGTTCGAGCCCTGTATGGATAACCTGATGGGGTATGGTATCTGATTTTTTTAAAATTAATAGGGTAATAATCTTAAAAATAGCTAGTTATGATTTTCAAATAACTGTTTTTCTGGTTCGATGTCGTTACTGAGATAATTTAAAGTCTTAACAAGTTCAACTCTCTCAGAGTTTCGAATACTGCTAGAATATTTAGCTAATATTTAATTTATTTTTTTGTTCAGTTCAAATTCCTGTATTCTTTTGGTGTTGCCCCGGTTCTTTGTTTAAATAGTCGGTTAAAGTGTTGAGTATACTTAAATCCCAAATCATAAGCAATCTGGCTGATGGATTTATCTGCATCGAACACACGCTCTTTTGCCACATCAATAATCTTATTTTGAATATATTCCTGTGCAGTTTTTCCGGTTTCTTTTTTAATCAGATCACCAAAATAATTGGCAGATAAATGGAGTTCGTCAGCACAGTAGGCTACGGATGGCAAGCCAATAGCATAAGGTTTTTCTGAGGAGAAATAGCTGTTCAACAAATCTTCAAATCTTTCTAGCACACCACTACTAATATGTTGGCGCGTAATAAATTGTCGATCATAAAACCTTTCGCAATAATTGAAAAATAGTTCGATGTTAGAAGCAATCAATTTTTTACTGTGTTTATCTAGGGATTGGGCAAGTTCTGTACTGATCTTTAAGAAAAGGTCTAAAACCAATTGACGCTCTTTAGCAGATAAATGTAAAGCTTCCTTGGTATGGTAACTAAAGAAACTGTACTCTGTCATGCTTTTGGCTAGCGAAGTTCCTTTAACAAAATCTGGATGAAAAATCAATCCATGACCCATCGGTTGGTAAAGATCAACTTTGTTCTCTACCTCTAAAACCTGTCCGGGAGATACAAAAACTAATGTGCCTTCTTGATAATCATAAGTTGCACGGCCATATTTCAAATCCCCACATTTTACATCCTTAAGGAATATACAGTAAAGATTGAAGTTCATTTTTGAACCTGTTCTTTGATGCGCCTTCGAAAAATCAATCACGCTCACAAGCGGATGTAAAGTTTCATGATTATTAAATTTATTATAATAATCAACTGTATTAAAATTCACCACTTTATCCATTGCTTTTGTTTTGATGAGTTAAAGTTACACAATCAAAACACTTAAATTAAAGCAGCAACCCAAGATCCGTAATAATGGTTATAAAAGCAGTAATGTGTATCACTAATTGACCATTTTAGAGCGTGATATTTGTACTATCAATTTTAAAGACAATGGAGAAAAGAAGATTAGGAAACAGTGGATTGGAAGTTTCAGCACTGGGCTTGGGCTGTATGGGATTAACGTTTGGTTATGGACCAGCCACAGACGAAGCTTCTGGCATAACATTGATACAGCAAGCATACGAACTTGGCATTACATTTTTTGATACTGCCGAAGCCTATAGTCAAGGTGCTAATGAAGCTTTGTTGGGCAAGGCAGTGAAAAGCTTTCGCGATGATGTAGTTATCGCTACAAAATTCGGCTTTCAAAATGGTGATGCTTCTATAGGTTTGGATAGCCGACCAGAAAGAATTAAGGCTGTTGCAGAGGCATCACTTAAACAGTTGAATACAGATAGGATTGATTTATTTTATCAACATAGGGTGGATCCCAATGTTCCGATTGAAGATGTAGCTGGTACTGTTGCAGAATTGATTAAAGAAGGAAAAGTAAAACATTTTGGCATGAGTGAAGCGGGGGTAGATAGTATAAGAAAGGCGCATGCCGTGCAACCTGTTGCTGCATTACAAAGTGAGTATTCTTTATGGTGGAGATCACCTGAAAAGGAGATCTTACCATTATTAGAAGAATTAGGAATTGGCTTTGTACCTTTTAGTCCGCTTGGTAAGGGTTTTTTAACTGGGGCAATTGATGAAAATACAAAATTTGACAAGACTGATTTTAGAAATACTGTACCTCGATTTTCTGAAGAAAACAGAAAAGCTAATCAGGAAATGGTGGTTCTCATCCAAGAAATCGCACAAAATAACAATAGTACACCTGCACAAATTGCACTGGCTTGGCTCCTAGCGCAAAAGCCTTGGATTGTTCCAATACCGGGCACAACTAAAGCACATCGTTTGGTAGAAAACATTGGCGGTTCATCAGTTCATTTAGATAAAAATGAATTAGCGAATATCAATGCTGCATTACAGGAATTGGAAATTATGGGGGCAAGATATCCAGAACACCTTCAGAACAGAGTTGGCAAATAATTTTAACTTAATTAAACCATTTTAATCATAAAACATGAAAAATCTATTTTTCTTTCTTCTTTTTATCTGTAGCCTGCAATTTGCAGTTGCTCAAGAAAATACAAAAGTCGTTAAGACCATCTCCAAACAAGAACAACAGTTGTTGGACCTTTCTAAGCAAAAATGGTTGTGGATGGCAGATAAAAAGGCAGATTCATTAGCCAATTTATTTCACGAAAAAGCTGTTTTTGTACACATGGGAGGCTCTTGGGGAAAAGAACGTGAACTCAATGTGATCAAAAGTGGGGGTATTTGGTACAAAAAAGCAGATATACTCAATGCAGCTGTACAGCTTATGGGAAATACTGCTGTGCTGTTAAACAGAATTACATTGCTTGCTGTAGTGGGTGGCAATGAGGTAACCAATCCCTTTATTGCAACCGAAGTATATGTGAATGAAAATGGGAGCTGGAAACTCGTTTCGCTCTCATTTACCAAAACTACATAGTCCTAAAATTACATCAAACATAAATTATGCATATGCAACTAAGTTCAGCAATTTTAGCTACCCTAATAACTATAGGTTCTTTCGCCTATGGACAAAACCAAAAGCCCTTAACTATATTGTCTCAAGGCAATTTTTCTGCTGGAGGTACAGTAGCTAAAAGTGAAGGCATATTTGATCCATTAAAGGCTTGGAATGTGCCACAAGGTGGGCAAACTAGACATGGAGATCACGCAGATGTATCTTACCAAATCCCTGTAAATTCAAAAAAGCTTTCGATGGTATTTCTTCATGGATACGGGCAATCTCGACGAAGCTGGCAAACTACTGCCGATGGTAGGGAAGGTTTTTCGGATATGTTCCTGCGTAAAGGTTTTAGTACTTATCTTGTAGACCAACCAGGTCGGGGTTTGGCAGGACAAACGGCTAAGCCTGGGCAAATAACAGCTATACCAGACGACCAAACTTGGTTTACCCAATTCCGTATTGGATTATATCCAAATTTTAACGAGGGTGTACAATTTCCAAAAGATAGTTTGTCGCTCGATAAGTTTTTCAGAATGATGACACCCAATACGGGCGCTGTTGACGAAGCTACAATCGTTAATTCCATGTCGGCAGTGTTTGATAGGTCTGGTAAAGGCATCTTGTTTACGCATTCTGCAGGTGGTTCACCAGGTTGGAAAACAGCCATAAAAAATGAAAATGTCAAAGCAATTGTTGCATACGAACCAGGAGGTTTTGTTTTTCCAGAAGGACAGGCACCTGAAGGCAATCGTGGAGGCAGGGGTATACCGCTAGAAGATTTTAAAAAGCTTACTAAAATTCCTATTGTGATTTACTTTGGCGATTACATTCCAAAAGAAGAAACTAATGCTGCATCACTCAATTTTTGGCGCAATGTATTAGCAACGGCTAGGCAATGGGCAAAGGTTGTTAATGCAAATGGGGGCGACGTTACTTTAGTTCATCTCCCAGAAATTGGCATCAAAGGCAATACGCATTTTATCATGTCAGACTTGAACAGCAAAGAAATTGCAGATGTGTTGTCTGAGTGGTTAAAAGAAAAAGGATTAGATAAATAATTTGTAAAATAATGAAACAATTAAAATGGATAGGTTTAATAATTATCATTAGCATTATTCAGTCGAAAAGTGAAGCGAAGGCCCAGGATATAATGAAACAAAATCAAGGTTTCACCTCTAAGCAAAAGAGTATAATTTTCATTTCATTGTTTACCGCAAAAGGCAGATTAGAAAACCTAAAAAAAGAGCTGAATACAGGACTTGAAGTAGGTTTGACAGTAAATGAAATCAAAGAAATATTAGTTCACTGTTACGCCTATTGTGGCTTCCCGAGAAGCATCAGCGGATTGCAGACCTTTATGAAAGTAATGGACGAGCGTAAAGCAAAAGGAATAAAAGACAATCTGGGCACTGAAGCTTTGCCAATTACAAGTGATAGCAGCAAATACGAACGCGGCAAAAAGATATTAGGCGATTTGACAGGGAGACTACAACCCGACAAACTTTCTGGTTATGCCGCATTTTCTTCAATTATAGATACTTTTTTAAAGGAACACCTTTTTGCTGATATTTTTGAAAGAAATGTTCTAACCTATGCGCAAAGGGAATTGGTTACCATTTCGGTAATCAGTGCCATTGGCGATGCAGAACCTATGTTGCAAAGCCATCTTGCTATATCACTAAAAGTAGGAATTAGCGCCATTCAATTGAAAGAGTTTATTGAAGTCATCAAATCAAAAGTTGGAGAAAAAGAATCTAATGCTGCTCGTATAGTATTAGAAGAAGTATTAAAAAAGTAAAAATTAAATCGAATGAAACCCTTATGGCTTACAAAAACCTTAAGGGGCATAATTAACCATTATGATATCTGCCTGCAGAGGCAGGGCTTTATCATCATAAAAAATATAATAAATGAAAAGATTAACATCAATTATAGCAATAGCCATATCTATGTCGGGTACAGAGATTGTTAATGCACAAGCCACCCAAAAAAAGAATAAACAAAATCCCTATACGTTGGTATATGATGGCGCTATTACCAAGAATGAAAAAGGTAAGGTAAACATTCATCCGGTTACCTATAAACTTAATGGAATAACAATAGCTGCCAATGTTTATACACCAGCTGGATACGAGGCTTCAAAAAAATATCCGACTGTAATTGTGGCACATCCCAATGGTGGCATAAAAGAACAAACAGCAGGCTTATATGCACAACAACTGGCAGAGGCAGGTTATATCACAATTGCGGCAGATGCAGCCTATCAAGGAGCAAGTGGAGGAGAACCACGCCACACCGATAAACCTGCGTTTAGAACAGAAGATGTTAGTGGTATGGCAGACTTTATTAGTGGTTATGCAGGTGTGGATGCTCATCGTTTGGGCGCTTTAGGTATTTGTGGTGGTGGTGGTTATACATTGAAAGCAGCACAAGCTGATAAACGCCTTAAAGCTGTTGCCACACTGAGCATGTTTAATTCTGGTGAAGTGAGACGAAATGGATTTCAAAATTCGCAAATAAATACCATTCAAGAGCGTTTAAAGGAAGCAACTGATGCTCGTGCACAGGAAGTAGCAGGTGGTAAAATCATTTATGCAGGGGTAGCCAGCATCACGGATGAAGAGATTGCCAAAACCCAAACAGATTTATATCGTGAAGGATATGGGTATTATTACCGTACCCATAAACACCCCAATTCTACCTTTTTGTATACCAAAAGTAGCTTGCTCAATTTGATGGCTTGGGATGCAACGGCTGGGATAGATCTAATTAATCAACCGCTATTAATGATGGCAGGAAGCAAAGCTGATACAAAATATATGACAGATGAAGCATTTAGCAAAGCTATTAATGCAAAAAACAAGGAGCTTTTTGTTATTGACGGCGCCACACATATCCAAACTTATTGGAAACCCGAGTATGTAGCTCAAGCAGTAAGCAAATTAACAGATTTCTATCAGCATAATCTTTAAAATTTTATAGAATGAAACTTATATTCAAGTGTTTAAGTCCGTTATTGTTTCTGACAATCACTGCAAATTGTCAAGTTAATAAAATTGAAAATCCCCCTTTGTTTCCACTTGGCAACAAGGTGACAAATGGTAATTTTACAGGAAATGTTTGGTTGCAGATGTTGGTGCCAAGTGATACCGTTTACAATAGCAATATTGGTTCGGTTACTTTTGCTCCTGGGGCAAGAAGTAAATGGCATGCTCACCCAGGAGGGCAATTGTTATTGGTGACGGATGGGAAAGGCTTGTATCAAGAAAAAGGACAAACTGTAAAATTGATTAAGAAAGGTGATGTAATTAAATGCCCACCAAATGTTGTTCATTGGCATGGCGCAACACCTTCTGATAATATGACCCATATTGCAATTGGTACAAACACACAAAAAGGTAATGTAGTTTGGATGGATTATGTTTCCGATTTCGAATATAAGTCTTCTAACTAAATGTAATTATCCTGAATGGAGATAAAATTATTCTTTTAATAATTTTGAAAAACTGCCTAATTCAATCAATTGGTCCACAAAATGGTTCGAATTATGCACCGCTACTGACAATCTCAAGATTTGTCTCTCCCTTGATCTTACGAAATTCAGATGGCCCGATTTCATCATCTAACATCCTTTCTCTTGACGTTTCTATCGTTGCATTGAGCGCGGCAATTTTATCTATCACCGTTTTACGATCTTTCTTTTTATTCTTCATTTGTTGATCGAAAGAATCAATAATTTCATTTTTCCATTCATCGGTTTTTCTCGGGATATACATTGTTAACAAATCCTTAAATGAGTCATTAGCTTCTAGGGCCCTAAACCTGACGCCGCATGATGACTTGCAATGGTAGTATAGACTGTAGCTAATTTTGCCCTTTGAATGGCAGCGTTGGTGGCAAACTTGTGCTTTAAAATAATCTTGGCCTGGCTGGATAAACCAGGATGGATTGGCCTCTTCTCACCAAAATATTTCTATCATAACGCTCTGTTTATTAAAAAGCTTACAAATAATTAAAGACTGGCAAGAGGGGGTTAAATATGTTGGTTTGTCCACTATATTGGGAAATAATCAAAATACTTAAATATGGCCTTAAGGATCATAATAAACTTTAATAAGTTTAGACTTTAATCGGTTATGTTTTCTTTTTGTTCACTAAAATCTTTCTGGACTTTATAGGTAGCTCTCTCGATAATAATTTACTTCTGATCTGGATCGATAAAAGCGGCCCCAAATTCAGGATCCAGTTTTTTGTACAGGGCAGTTGGTTCTGTGGTAACGATGAGCTCCATGGTAGGACCGATGATAAGTTCTAGTAGGTGACCGCCATGCACAATGCCATCAGCGGTTGCTGCACTAAAATGGGTATGGGCAACTGGCTTTCCGTTGTAAATTGCGATGTCGCCAATGAATGAGGTTACCTCTGCGGTGTCGATAGTGATAACTTTAAATTGTTTTCTCTTATAATCATACCATCCAGCTTTGGCGGATATAGCATCGCCGATTGCAGTATAGTGAGCGCTTTTAACCTGATACTGTTTCGCAAAATCCGTTAGACCGGATACCACCTCATCACCTTTTGAAAATACGATAAGATAGGTGCAACTTTTGCCGTTAATACTTAAAAGTTTTACTTTCATTTTTGGAGCTTTTCCGGATTCGACTGCCTTCGTTGGCGATACATAATCTTGGGCGGATAGCTGCTGGGTGGATAAACACATCACCATACCCAGACAGATTTTTAAAAAGTTCATTTTCATGTCTTAGTTTTTCATTAAAAACCGCAAATAGTAACGGATTGTTTGAAGGTATAAGCTATAGAGCCTCCCATTCAGGACAATCGGAGCTTGAGCACATAAGGGAATTAGGTTGTTATTCGCCTTAAAGTTTAAATCAGCTCATCAAAGTGGATAGGCAAGTTATTGATGCGTTTCCCCGTTGCATGAAAGATTGCATTGGAAATGGCAGCAGGCATGCCTACCAGTCCGATTTCCCCGACGCCCTTTACACCCAGTTCATTAATGAGTTCATCTTTTTCGTCAGCAAAAATGACTTCCATTTCTTTAATATCTGCATGCACAGGAATATGGTATTCACCAAGGTTTGCATTGATGTATTTTCCCAGGTTTTTGTCCATAATGGTTTCTTCATGCAGTGCTTTGCTGATGCCCCATACCATTGAACCGTAGATCTGGCTCTTGGCAGTTTTCGGATTGATGATCTTTCCGGCTGCTACCGCTGTAACTGCCCTGGTAACGGTTACTGTACCCAAGTCCCTGTCTACCTCAACTTCCACAAAAGATGCACTATGGGTAGCTTTGCTATACTTTCTGAGTTTTAGCATATGGGGTTTTCCCATATTTGTGGTTTTTATGATGCGGCCTTTATTAAAGGCTATAATTTCTTGGAATGACACCGATATTTTTGGATCGGCTTTTAGCTGGATGGCCCCTGCCTTAAAAAGGATTTCTGTATCTTCAGTTTTAGCAAAAGGAGAATTATCCATTTTCTTTGCGGCTTTAAGTATCTTCTTTTTGAGTTCCTTTGCCGCTACCACGATTGCAACTCCGGTAGAAGAGGTCATTGCCGAACCGCCCTGGGACATGGAGAACGGTTTTTTGCTGTCTCCGTAACAGAAATCGACATCCTGGATAGGTAAACCAAGTTCATCAGCTGCAATCTGGGTCATCACAGTGAACGTGCCTGTGCCAATATCGGTTACCGCATTATTGAGGATCATTTTTCCTTCTGCAGTAATCATCGCTTCTACGCGTGAGGGAAACTGGAAAGCATCCCAAATCCCGGTGGCCATGCCGTAGCCGATAAGTTTATTTCCGCGGGTCATGCTCCTGGGCTCCGGATTACGGTTTTTCCATCCAAAGCGTTCAGCGGCCTGCAGATAACATTCCCTTAAAGCTTTACTGGTATAAGGTTTTTTTGTCGAGGGATCTGTGTCCGAATAGTTCAGCAGCCTGAGATCCAGTGGATCGATTTTGAGCTTATAGGCCAGCTCATCCATAGTACATTCGATTGCATGTAGTGCTGTGCTACCGCCAGGTGCCCGCATGTCCATGGGTGTGCAAACATCCAATGGAACAACCTTCTGTTCAAAAAGTGTGTTGGGTGCAGGGTAAAGACGGTGGCTCCATGAAGCTACAGGTTCGGTATAATCTTCATAACCGGAAGTTTCGCTTAGCGAGCTATGGCCCATAGCGGTAAGCCTGCCATTAATGTCGGTGGCAAACCTGAGTTTTTGCGAGGTCTGTGGCCTATGGCTAAAGGAAAACATCTGTTTCCGGTCGAGCACTACCCGCACATTGCGTTTGAGATGGATGGCTGCCATCGCGCATAAAAGCAGTTGGTATTGCGGCCTTAGGCCCGAACCGAATGCGCCACCTACAAAAGGTGCGAGCACCCTTACGTTTTTATATTTGAGGCCGAATACATTGGCAACGAAAAGCTGGTTGTTGATCGTGCCCTGTGTCTTATCATAAATGGTAAGTTTGCCTTCTCCCCCATATTTGGTGGTGGTGGCAAATAGTTCCATTGGGTTATGGTGCTCGGTACCATGGTTAAAATCACTTTCAACCTTGACCGCTGCACTTTCAAATGCTACTTCAAAATCGCCTGTTGGCGGGGGAGGAGGAGGTTTCAGGGCAGTTGCAAGCCCGGTTTTAGGCGCTCTTGCCTGCCCTTTTTGATTATCCAGACAGGCCTCGAAAGGTTTTTCCTCAAAATCAAATTCAACCAGTGTAGCTGCGTAACGGGCGGTTTCAAAGTCTTCGGCCACAACCAGCGCGATGGGCTGGCCGTTATATAGGATCTGCTCATCAAAAAACGGTTTGAACACTGTTCCCGGTGGGGCATCCATATCGGCATATTGAAGATCAAACCAGGCCAGTTTGGGCCTGTTCTGGTGCGAAAGGACTGATATTACGCCTGAAATGGACAGTGCCTTTGTGGTATCTATGCTGACAATTCTTCCTTTTGTGATGGAACTGTTCACCACATAACCATGTAGCAGGTCTTCTACCTCATATTCTGCTGCATATTTAGCTGCTCCGGTTACTTTAAGTCTGCCTTCTAATCTGCTGATGGGTTTCCCAACGATTTTATCTGTATGCATTTTTTCAGTAGTTGATTGTATGGTTTATGCTGAAGGTTGCGCCCCGGGCACCTGAGAAGATGGATCTAATGCCATCATGCAGTTTCTGATGATTGCCTTTTTCGCCAGGGCGATTTTAAAGTCATTATGGCCGAAACCTTTTGCTCCTTTTAGTATCAGCTCGGCCGCTGCTGAAAAGTTTTCGCGGGATGCCGCTTTGTTCATTAAGAAGTCTTCCGCCTCCTTTACCCGCCATGGCTTGTGGGCAACGCCGCCCAGGGCAATGCGTGCTTCCCTGATTATGTTTTCTTCGAGGTTTAGTGCGGTAGCCACTGATACCAGGGCAAACGCATAGGAGTGGCGGTCACGGAGTTTTAAGTAAGAATAATTGTCCTTAAAGCCTTTTTCGGGAAGGTCTATTGAGGTGATCAGTTCCCCGGCTTTTAAGTTGTTGTCCAGTTCGGGCCTGTCGCCGGGCAGACGGTGGAAATCAATAAAAGCAATGCTCCGCTCACCTTCAGGGCCTGACACATTAACCCTGGCATCGAGTGCCGAAAGGGCAACGCACATATCTGAGGGAAATACGGCAATACAGGAATCACTGGTACCCAAAATTGCATGCATACGATTGTAACCCGCCTTTGCGGGGCAGCCTGATCCCGGAATGCGTTTGTTGCAGGGAACCTGATGGTCATAAAAATAATAACAGCGCGTACGCTGCAAAAGATTCCCTCCGTTACTAGCCATATTCCTGATCTGTGCCGATGCTCCTGCAAGAATTGCTTTGGAAAGTAGTGGATATCTTTCTTCGATCAGTGGATGATAGGCGGTGTCTGCATTCCGTGCCGCCGCGCCCAGCCTGATGCCTCCATCCGGGTTCGCACTTATATTTTGGTTTGCATCGATATGGTTGATATCAATCAGCGTGGAAGGGTTCGATAAATTGTATTTCCAAAGGTCGATCAGGTTGGTACCACCAGCTATAAACATGGCATTTTCTTCTTTTTGTTGTATACCTATTGCTATTCTGGTATCTGTGGCTTGTAGATATTCAAAGTTATTCATAAGCGCCTCCCTGCTTTACCTGCATAATCCCATCGATGATTCCTTTATTTGCGCCACACCTGCAGAGGTTACCGCTCATCAGTTCGCTGACTTCTTCGCGGGTTGAGGCGCGGTTCTCTTTTAACATGCCTACTGCACTGCAGATTTGCCCGGGGGTACAGTAACCGCACTGGAAAGCATCATTTTCAATAAAGGCCTCCTGCAAAGGATGAAGGTTTTCACCGCTGGAAAGGCCTTCGATCGTGGTGATTGCTGAACCGTTTTTCATCACCGCAAGGCTTAAGCAGCTTAATATCCTTTTTTCATCGCAGATAACTGTACAGGCGCCGCACTGGCCATGGTCGCAGCCCTTTTTTGTGCCGGTAAGTTTTAAGCGGTCACGCAGCGCGTCCAGCAGGGAAACCCATGGACTTAAGTTCAGCTCATGCCGGATCCCGTTGACTGTAAGTATTGTTTTGCCCATCTGATTATGTTTTGAATTGGTGTGCCTGTTTCTAAAAACTGGTCTGCCCGGTAAAAAGTTTTAAACCACGAAGATTATGCAGCCTAAACAGAGGCGGGCAATGTGGAGTAACGATGAAATGGGTTTAAATACGCTCAACTAAAAAGTTAAGCCTTAACAAATGAGGAATAAACGGTAATAGCTTGATTAATGGATCTTTGGACAAAAGCCGTTTTGTATGGCAAGGTTTTAATGGTATTCAAACATCAGCTTGTTATTCTCGGCATATAAATAAGTGGTCCCGTTACCCAGGTAGTTATGGATCGGATATTTGCTTCCCATTTGGTTTAGCGATGCGATCAACGTTTTGGTAACCATCTTTAACCGGTGTTTTAATACCGTTCTTTTTGCCTCGAGGTCTGTTATTTCTACTTCATTGATCGACGCATCGATATCGTGGCCGAAATTGTGGATTTTATTTAACAGATCTAAGTATTGATTGAATTGTTCCTGAATTGAGTAATTGCTCATATTAGCGATAAACGTGAAAACCTGTAGGACAGATTTCTGTTCGAAGGTTTCAGATTAGATAAAATGTACATTCTACAAAGCTAAAACGGTTTGTATCCTAGCGTTTGGCTGCAAAGGTATCTGCTCCGGATAGGATTTAAACTACTTTAGTGCTTTTAGTATCGCTCCTGTAACGATTGCCCCCGAAAGGTAATAGGCGATGGTTAATACACTGGTTTTAGTATTTCTAGAAGTCGGCCCCTGGTGCAGGCCCATGGGCTTTGGCAATTTTACCGCGCCTAAACCGGCTGCTAAGCCAAGGATTACCGCTTTTGGCCAGATCAAGCCACTTTTTCCACCAATAAAGCTATAGTATAGTGCATTTCCTGCAACATCTCCTGCAAGCGTTGTAAGGTAAAGGTCTTGTTCGTCTTCAATAGATGTACCCAGGTAATTAAGCGATTTCTGTAATGCCTCTTCACCCGAACGGTCGATACGCGGCATATCTTTGCCCTTGTTTTTTAGTGATTCATGAAGGATGTTCAGTACTACCGCGCCTCCAAGGCCGGCGATAAGGTTTGTGATCTTTCCCATGCTATAGGTTATTGGTTTAGCTATCTTTTTTTAACTGTGGCCTACCTCGGCAATATAGGCAGGGTCTACCTGGGCTATGGTTTCTGCTGAGGTGTTTTCAAAATAAGATTTTTCAATATCATTAAGGTATTCCCTTAGTTTTATGATCCGGTTTTTGACTTCCGCTTTCTCTTCATCATTATGTTCGGGTGCACCGTCCATAGCCTTAATTGTATCAACTGCACAGTCCATAAACTGTTTGACTGTTTCTGATAAAAGCATTTTTTCCATTTCTGAATAATTTAGTTTGGCCCAATCTGCCAGGTTAAATACAAATGCTAACGGGAAATAGTTTTGAATATACTATGTATTATTCTTTCAGCGTACCGGTAGCTGCATTTTGCTGTAGGTAGTTTACTGGTACAGCTGCAAGGATCCCAAAACAGGGATAGTGATTCCTTTCTATGCAATGATTATACCGAAAGCCAATGATTATGTGGGGAAAATACATGATAGCATGCAGGCCAAAAGTATTGGCTGGCTGTACCACGAGCTTCCTTTTTAAATGGTGTTACACGTAGCGAGGCTGATCATCAAATAAATAGAAGAACGGTTTTAAAATGGTAAAACAATAGTGATAGCCTCATCCGTTTAAGCGTTTGTGCAGCAAAATCTTTGATGATGGCTTAAAAAAAATGCAATTTGCATTAAAAGTTAAATGAAATGGCAAGAAAAGTTACGGATGGGCCTGTTAGGAATAAAGAACGCACTAAGGAGAATCTGATTAGTGCACTGGGAGAGATTTTGAGAAAGGATGGCTTTTCTGGACTAAGTATTAGTAGGGTTGCCGATGAGGCGAAAGTTGATAGAAGACTGATCTATGAGTATTTTGGTGGTTTAGAAGGAGTAGTAAAAGCGTACCTTAATAAAAACGACTACTGGAAGATCAATCAAGAGGATATTGAAGAAATTGTGCAAACTGGTAAAGCCGATAACGGTAAAACACTTGCTTATCATGTACTCGAAAATCAGTTCGACAGTTTGATTGATAACGAAGAAATGCGCCGCATCATTACTTGGGGCCTTAGCGAAAAATTGGCCATGTTAAAGGAGCTGGATATGAAACGGGAGCGCATTGGAGACCAGGTATTGCATGAGATCTTTGATGGGTATTTTGCCGATAAAGATAAAAACTTCAGGGCAATGTATGCAATACTGATGGGGGGCGTGTACTATCTTACGCTCCATGCCAAAATGCAAGAGAATCCTTTTTGTGGGATAGATATGCAGCAGGTTTCGGGGCAGGAAGAGATTAAAAAGGCACTCAAGCAGTTTATCGATCTGGCCTACCTTTAATTATTTGCATTTTATTAAAATAATCAGAAGCGATACCTGTCATCATTTTTTTGTTACTGCCAGAGAAAATACAGATTTGAAATTATGTAACCTAAAACAGAAATCATTTATTGCCATTTACCCCTCTGCTATGGGGTTAGGATTTAAAATAAACCTTTTAGCTTTTTGATTAAAACGCACACTGAGGTAGCCACCAACCCTGCCGATTTGATTTGAAACGAGAAAATCATCGCCTTTTCCCGTAGTAACGTTATCATAAATAATCGTCATCAAGTTTCCTGTGGGGGTTGCTATCGCTTCAAAATGGAGTGTTTGAAAAACTTTATTATTGGCTTTACTGATAATTTTTAAAGACGTCATGCAGGCATCCTTATCATTGGCTTTCTTTGTATATACGCCAACGAAATAAAAATTATTTAAGGATGGGGATTGCAGGATTTGGACATTCTCAAACGCTTCATCTGAGATATCACTAAGTTTATCTTCAAGATTGAGATTTACTGTTAATTTATTTTTACCATTGCTCCAGATGCCTGTTAATTTTTGAGCTGAAAAGTTGAGTTTGAAAGTGGCAGAGACCTTGCCACTGATCGCAATTTCGTAAATGTTAATCTCCTGGGTACTTTGATTAAAAACTCCCTCTAACCTTACTGGATGATTGAATTTGTCATATTTATAAACACCAATCACATTGTAGTTTTTCTTTGCAGGTTCACCAAAGTAACCTTCTTTTACCTGAAATGATAAAGTAACAGGATACCTGTCAATAAATCCTTTATAATTGAATGTACTGTACCAGCCTGCAAAAGTTTTTACTGAGGTTAAAAATAGGACAGTTATTAATACAATAAGTTTTGCTTTCATGATATGATCTTGTTGATTATTCAGGCCTACCAATATGCACTTTTTTTCTTTTGCTAGTGTATATAACTACCTAAACCTCGTAATGGTGAGTTTTTTTAATATAAAAAACTTGGGTTGTAGCGTTCTTTCTCCTCCGCACGTTTTAGTGATAAAAATTATTGCTCCAATATGAAAAAGACCTATTCAATTGCCAGACTTCTATTTGTATTTTGCTGTATCTTGGCTGGCTACGGCTGTAAAAAGGAAAACCCCTTAGTTTCCAAAACTCCTTCTGTAGATTCTTTCCTTCCCATGCAGGTGGGTAACCTCTGGTATTCCAATAAGGAGAATTATACAGAGATAAAGGATAGTGTACTCATTGGTGGGCAGCTTTTCTATAAATTCTTTTCCCTTATCGGTGGTGATGCGACAGCTACTTCGTATATGCGCATCGATGAGCGTGGCAGACTTATAGTAAGCGACCCCAATAAGCCTAGTTTTATTGCTGTTCGTGCAGACTTTAATGCAAAAGTAGGGGATAAGTTCTTTACCATTGGTGATGGCACCGATATAGACAATGAAGTTACCATGGTACAGAAATCGGATAGTGAGATAACCTTTTCTTTCGATGCGATCTATCACCCCAATCTAAAGGGACATCCTTATCAGGTGAAATACATTAAAGGACAGGGTTTCCCAGGTAACTGGGCAAAATTGAAAATCAACGGGGTTGTTTACAAATAAATGCCGAAGTGTAGATTGTTGGTAAATGGATTTTAAATCGTTTTAAATATTTCAACGAAAGTGATGGTGATGTGACGTAGCTTTCGGCCAACTTCTCAATATTTTTATGCCTGTCTACTTCTTAGAATATCAAGTAGGCAGGTGTAAATTCTTAAAAAACGATTCAGGTTGAGCGCTAATTTTTCTATTTTTCTCAAAGGATATACAGATCAGTTCATTCTGTAAATAGATAGACTACCTAATCCGCTGGAAACAGGTTTTTTTGTGATAAAAAATAACTATTCCGCTTTTTTCGACCAGTTTTTTCCTTGATTGTTTTCTCGCTCAACATCTTTTAAACGAAAAAACGCTTTTGGCGTTACTCTGTTTGTCTTCCCTTCCTTCTACAAGAAGTTATTAATAAACTTAATCATTCATTTTTATTATTTAAAAACTATATGCCAGATTAGGTGTTTTTTGCTGAAAATATTTATCCATTTAAATGCTTGCTAATGGGGTTTTCTATCTACTGTATGCATAAAATTTAAACTACAATTTAAATTTATTTAAACGGGCAGGTTATTTCTTATTTTAATTATTTTCGTTTTTTGTATTTACAGGAGAATATATGCAATTGAATAATCAGGTAGAATTTGAAAAGATAATGCTTGGCGCGCCAATGGGAATGTGCATTTTGGATGCCAGTAACTTGTTAGTGCTAAGGTTGAACAGCAAATTTGTAGAAATTGCAGGTAAATCTTATGAGATAATACTTAATTGTTTCTATTGGGATGTTTTTCCTGAGGTGCGAGCGCAATATGAAGATGCCATGAATGAAGTGGTTAGGAGCGGTGTTGCCTATCATGCGGATGAGGTAAAACTGATGCTGATTAGAAATGGCTTTGAAGAGGATATAGTAGTCACTTTTGTTTATTCCCCGATTAAAGATGATTTGGGAAAGGTGGTTAATATTGCCATTTATGTACTTGAAAATACAATTCAGGTGGCCGAAAGGCAAAAAGAAACGGAAGCAAAACAGGCCTACCTGCAGGAGATAGAAAGACTTAAAAGTTACCTGATCCAGGCACCAGCTGGGATTGGGATACTTCGCGGTCCTGAGCTTGTTTACGAACTGGTTAATCCTGCCTATCAACGTTTGTTGCCCGGGCGGAACTTGCAGGGCAGGCCGCTTTTTGAGGCCCTACCGGAACTTATAGGTACAGAAGTAGAAAAAATACTGCTCGATGTTTATCGTACAGGAAATACTTTTGAAGTAGAAGAATTGCTGGTGCCACTTGCCCTTTATGAGGGAGGGCCACTCGAAGATCGCTATTTTACCTTTAGTTATCAGGCCTGGCTTGATGAAAAAGGAGTGATTGATGGGATACTCGCCATCGTGTTTGATGTAACCAATATGATCAAGGTGATGAATGACCTGCGCCAGGCAAGGGAAACCGCAGATCAGCAAAAACGTATTTATGAAACCATTACCTCGGGAACACCTGATTTAATGTATGTTTTTGATCTCGATTACCGCTTTACCTACGCAAACAATGCCCTGCTTACCATGTGGGGGAAACCATGGGAAGACGCTATAGGTAAGGGGCTGCGCGAGAATGGTTACGAAGAATGGCATGCCCTGATGCACGAAAGGGAGATAGATCAGATAGTAGCCACCAGGAAGCCTGTACGTGGTGAAGTATCCTTTCCACATGCAACATTGGGTAAACGCGTTTATGATTACATCCTGGTTCCGGTGTTGGATGAAAATGGCATTGTTGAAGCAATAGCAGGTACTACCCGTGATGTTACCGAAAGAAAGTTATTGGAAGAGGAGCTGGAAAGAACCTCTGAGGTTATCCAATCTGTAAACGAGGAAATGGCGGCAACCAACGAAGAGTTATCAGCCTCTAATGAAGAGTTATTGGCTACAAATGAAGAACTTGTTATTTTAAACCAACAGTACCTGGATACAAAACAAAAAGTAGAAGAGGGGGAAATTGCGTTGCGCCTGGCCATTGAGGCAGCAGATTTTGGAACCTGGTTTATTCATTCGCTCACTCGCGAATTTATAACCGATGCAAGGTTGAAAGAGCTCTTCGGTTATTATCCTGATGAGGAACTATCAATTGAGCAGGCTTTGGCACAGATCACAGATGAATATAGGGATTATGTTTCGCAGCAGCTTGAAAACGCGATTTATCGAGGAGGTGATTAGGATGTAACCTACCCGGTGATAGGGCTGCATGATGCTAAACTACGTTGGTTAAGGGCAATCGGGAACCTGAAAGCAGATCCATCGGGTGCGTTTTCAGCATTTACTGGTGTGGTAATGGATATTACCGATTCTTATCTTTCGGCCAGGAAAATAGCCGATGCAGAGGAAGATTTAAGGATGGCTATAGAATCTGGTGAGCTTTCTACCTGGCGGCTCGAGCAGACTACAGGTGTAATTACCGCTACAGACCGTTTTTTTAAATTGTTCGGTTTTAATCATGATGACGAGATTTCCTATCAGGCAGTACTCGAGCGTGTAGAAACGGATTATCAACCCTTAATCAGAGAATCCTTTGCAACATCTTTTAATGATAATACGGCATTTAAGGTCGAGTTTCCATTAAATAACCAATTTGGGGA
>Ga0308165_1001613_pt1 | contig 30776 bp, 23 predicted proteins | sample PhyWR2_FD_201032 | JGI IMG/M metagenome (GOLD analysis project Ga0308165, IMG submission 201032) | Phyllosphere microbial communities from UC Gill Tract Community Farm, Albany, California, United States - DLSLW.R2 | ecosystem: Host-associated > Plants > Phyllosphere > Unclassified | place: USA... | reverse complement strand
TACATCCGGTACTACAACGAAGACCGTATCCGACTGAAACTAAAGGGCCTGAGCCCGGTAAAGTACCGGGAACAGGTCGCGCTGGCCGCCTGATCCCCAACTGTCCAACTTTAGGGGGTCACTTCATGGATGGGTTTACGGCGTCCCCGCCATCCGACACCTCCCCGCCTCCCCACGGAACATTCCAGAGCCGCTTTGGCTTTGGCTCGGGCCTCTGCGGGTGCAGGGTGCAACCCTGCCGAACACCCTCCGCTGCGCTCGCCGGGCGTGGCCCGGCGCCACCCGTAATGAAAAGGCCGCCTTTCGGCGGCCTTTTCATTACTTCAGCTTGATCTCGCGCAGGCGCTCTTCAAGGAAGCCGTGCGCGGTGATCGGTTCCGGGTACCGGCTCGGGTTTTCCCCGGTGATGCACGAAGGCAGCACGTCGATCAGGAAGTCCGGGTTCGGGTGCAGGAAGAACGGCACCGAATAGCGCGGCTGGCGCGCCAGCTCGCCCGGGGGATTGACCACCCGGTGGATGGTCGACGGATACACATGGTTGGTCAGGCGCTGCAGCATGTCGCCGATGTTGACCACGATGGTGTCCGCGTCCGAGGTGAACGGCACCCAGTCCCCGTCATGCGACTGCACTTCCAGGCCCGCAGCACTGGCACCGACCAGCAGCGTGATGAAGTTGATGTCGCCATGGGCACCGGCGCGCACGTTCGGGATGTCGTCGGTGGTGATCGGCGGGTAATGGATCGGGCGCAGGATCGAATTGCCGAAATTGGTCTTGTCGGCGAAGAAGTGCTCCGGCAGGCCGATGTGCAGGGCCAGGGCCGAAAGCACGCGCGAACCGAGGTTGTCCAACGCCTGGTACAGACCGTAACCGCGCTCGCGGAAGCCCTCGACCTCGGACGGCCACAGGTTCGGTGCCATCACATCCCGGTACTTGGAGTCGTCGGCGATCTCGCGACCGATGTGCCAGAACTCCTTCAGGTCGAAGTGCTTGGAGCCCTTGGCGGTCTCCACACCGAACGGGGTATAGCCGCGGGCGCCGCCGCTGCCGGCCACGTGGTACTTGCGCTTGGTCTCATCAGGCAGTGCGAAGAAGGCCTTGAAGACGTCGTAGGCCGCGTCGATGTCGGCCTGCGGGATGCCGTGGTTGCGGATACCCGCGAATCCCCATTGGCGGTACGCCGCCCCCAGCTCGGCCACGAAGGCGTCGCGGTCACTGTCGAAACGGGTGATGTCGAGGGTGGGGATCTGGCTCACAGCGGTTCCTGGCTTGTCGTTGAGTCGGTACGGGCCCGCCATGTCATGGCGACCGATCTGAACATTGTGACAGATAGATCGGGGCACGCCACCGACACACTGAAACAAACCGATACAATGCGCCACCCGCGCGCGGTTTAACGACTTCGTCACGCCGGGAAACGCCCTTGCTGCCCACTTGAACCCGCCCCTCCATGGAAGCCGCCCTGCCCGACGCCACCGCTCTTCCCAGGCCCGCCCGACGCTGGCGCAGGCTGGCGTGGTGGTCTTTGTTCATTGCGGCCAATGCGGTGCTTGCCGCGCTCATCGCGCTGGGCAACGTGCCGCTGCGCGACAACCCTGGCGGGACACTCGGCCTGGCCTACCTGGCGTTCGCCCTGCCCGGCCACATGCTCGCGTTCGGTGCCCTGGCCGGCCTGCTGCCGCTGGCCATCGGCCTGTGGCCGCGCAGCGCGCGCGCGTTGAGCGTCTCGGCGGTGATCTGCCAGGGCCTGTGGCTGTGCCTGCTGCTGGTGGATGCCAAGGTCTTCGCGCTGTATCGCTTCCACCTCAACGCAATGGTCGCCAACATGGTGTTCGGCGGCGCCCTGCAGGACCAGGTGAGCCTGTCCTGGAAGACCTGGCTGCAGGTGGCGGCTCTGGTATCGGCGATTTTCGCCGCGCAGGGCCTGCTGGCCTGGGCGTGCTGGAAGCTGCTGCCCGCAGCGCCGCGGCGGCGACCGGTACTGCAGGCCTGGGCGGTGGTCGCCCTGCTGATGGGCGGCGGCCAGGTCGCCACTGCCTACTACGACGCCCTCGGTGAACGCGCAGTAATCAGCCAATGGAACTACCTGCCATGGGCGCAGCCGATCACCGCCAAGAGCGCGATGCGTCGCTTCGGCGTGGTCAGCCAGCACCAGGCCGGCCTGCCCGATCCGCGCCATGCCCAGCTGAACTATCCGCTGCATCCCCTGCGCTGCCAGAGCCACCAGCGGCCGAACGTGCTGATGGTGGTGCTGGAGTCGTTGCGCCATGACGTGCTCACCCCGCAGTTCATGCCCAACGCGTCGCAACTGGCCCGGTCCTCGCGGGTGTACGAACATCATTTCAGTACCGGCAACGCCACCCGCTATGGTCTGTTCGGGCTCCTGTACGGCCTGCCGGGTGGCTACTGGCCGAGCATGCTCGACGAGCAACGCGGCTCGCAGTTGTTCACGGTACTGGCACAGCAGGGCTATGACCTGCACCTGTATGGCAGTGCGCCGCTGTACAGCCCGGAGTTCGATCGCACCGCGTTCGCCGATGTCCGCGACCAGCTGCACCAGGGACCGTCCGAACTGACTTCCGATGGCCGCGATGCCGCCATCGTCGCTGGACTGCAGAAGGACATCCGCGCCAGCCAGGCGGCCCAGCGCCCGTGGTTCGGATTCGTGTTCCTTGATTCCACCCACGCGCCCTACCACATGCCGGCCGGCTACCCGCCGCTCGCCACGCCGATGGCCGATGCCATCGATTTCCTCAAGTTCGGCCCGGGGCACGACCCAACGCCGGAGTTGAACCGCTACCACACAGCGGTGCATTACGCCGACAGCCTGATTGGATCGCTGCTGGACGACCTGCGCGCGCAGGGGCTGGAGCAGGACACGATCGTGCTGGTGACCGGTGACCACGCCGAGGAATTCAACGACCTCCAGCTGAACTACTGGGGCCACAACGGCAATTTCTCCAACTACCAGCTGCAGGTGCCCTTCGTGCTGCATTGGCCTGGCCAAGCGGGCGGCCGCGACGCACGCGTCAGCTCGCATGAAGACTGGGTACCCACGCTGATGCGCCACGGCCTGGGCTGCGAGAACGCGTTGACCGACTACAGCACCGGCCAGGACCTGCTGGCGGCACCGACCGGCAAGCGTGCGCTGGTGGTGGAAAGCTGGTCGCAGCGCGCGGTACGCAATGGCGAGGCGATCTACGTGTTCGACAAATTCGGCAACGCCACCGCGCTCGACGCGCGCTACCGCCCGTTGCCGCAACAGACCCCCGACGCCGCCAGCATCCGCGCGGCGTGGGAAGCGCTGACCCGCTTCCGCAACCGCTGAATCCAAGGACCGATCGACGCATGAACCGTCCGCTGCGCATCCTGCATACCGAAGCCGCCAAAGGCATGGGCGGGCAGGAGATCTACATTTTCCGCCACATGCAGGTGATGCGCGCACGCGGCCATCACGTCGCCCTGCTGTGCCAGCCGGACGCGCGCCTGGCCGCGCGCGCGCGCGACGATGGCTTCACCGTGCACACGCTGCGCATGGGTGGCATGGCGCGGCTGCTGCGCGGCATCTGGTCGGTGTCACGGCTGGTCCGCCGCGAGCGCTACGACGTGGTCAACACCACCAGCCGCCGCGATGCATTGATCGCCGCGGCGGGTGCACGCCTGGGCGGTACGCCGCTGGTGGTGCGCTCACGCCACCTGATGAGCCCGGTGAATTCGTTGCTGACCTATACCGGCCTGCCCCACCGGGTCATCACGGTGAGCAACTTCGTCAAGCAACTGCTGGCCGACCGTGGCATTCCCGCCGATCACATCGGTATCGTGCCGCCGATGGCGGTTTCGCCAACCGACGCCACGCATGAGCCCTCCTGGCAGGCGTTGCAGGAGACACGCGCGCGCGTGCGCGCCGAACTCGGATTCGAGGAACAGGACATCGTCGTAGGCTGCGTGGCAGTGCTGCGCGAACCCAAGGGCCACGCCGAACTGCTGCAGGCCATGGTGCCGCTGTGCAAGGCCAACCCGCGCCTGCATCTGGTGGTGGTCGGCGATGGCCAGGCCGTGATGCAGCGCCTGCAGGCCACCTGCGCCGAACACGATCTGCAGCGCCAGGTCCATCTGCTGGGCTTCCGCAGCGATGCCAGCCAGCTGATGCCCGGCTTTGACATCTTCGCCCTGGCCACCCACAAGGAAGCGTCGGGCACGGTCTTCCTGGAAGCGGCACAGGCGGGCCTGCCGATCGTGTCGCATCGGGTCGGCGGCGTGCCTGAAATGCTGGTGGAAGGCAGCAATGCCATCCTCACCCGGCTTGGCGACAATGCTGCCCTCACCGGCGCGCTGCGGCTTCTGGTGGATGATCCCGAGCGCCGCCGGCAGATGGGACGTTCCGGCTGGGACTGGATCCGCAGTGCCACGCGTTTCAGCCCCGAAGGCCACGCTGAAGCCACCGAACACTATTACCACCAATGGATGAAGGAGCTGGGTCATGGCTAATGCCAGAACCGTACCGGTGCTGATGCATCATCACGTCAGCAACTCGCCCGGCATGATCACGGTGTCGCCGGAGAATTTCGAAAGCCAGATCGCCTGGCTGGCGCGCACCGGCTGGACCTCGTTGACGCTGGACCAGTACGCCGGCTTCCTGGCCGGCAAGCCGGTACCGCGCAAGTCGATCGTGATCACCTTCGATGACGGCTACCTGGACAACTGGGTCTACGCCCATCCGATCCTGCAGAAGTACGGCATGCACGCGGTGGTGTTCGTGGTGACCGGCTGGATGCACGAGGGCCCGATACGCCCGCATGCCGGCATCGCCGGCGCCACGCTGCCGGAAACGCCCGAGCATCGCGCCTGCGAAGACCTGATCTACAAGCAGGGCCGCAGCGATGAGGTGATGATGCGCTGGAGCGAAGCACGTGCGGCCATCGAGGCGGGCACCTTCGAGATCCATTGCCATACCCACACCCATACGCGCTGGCTGCGCCGCCAGGACCTGGATCGCGCCCAGCGCCGCGCCGGCATCAGCGGCGACCTGTCGATGGCAAAGGAAGTGCTGCTGGAGAAGCTGGGCGAAGTGTCGGACACCCTGTGCTGGCCGTACGGCGATTTCGACCAGGACTACATCGAAGTGGCGCGTGAGCAGGGGTTCCGCTACCTGCATACCACCCATCCGTTCGGCCGCAACGTGGTCGGCGGCGATCCCGAGCGCATCTACCGCTTCGCCATCCGCAACCGGCCGGCAAGCTGGCTGCGCAAGCGCATCGCGTGGAGCTACAACCCGCTGATCGCACCGCTGTTCAACGGCTTCAAGGCGCGGCAGAAGAAGATGGTGCCGGGGCCGTGATGGCGCAGCCTGCACTGGGCTGACACGGCTTCGGCAAGGAAGCTCCAACTGCGTGAAAGGACTACGGGAAATGAACGTTCTGGTTACCGGCGGCGCTGGATTCATCGGCTCCCACACCTGTGTGGAACTGCAGCAGCAGGGCCATGCGGTGGTCGTCGTCGATTCACTGTGCAACAGCGACGCCGGGGTGATCGGCCGGATCGGCGACATCACCGGCATCGCGCCGCTGTTCGTACAGGCCGACGTGCGCGACCGTGCGCGGATCACCGCGGTGCTGCGGGAGCATTCGATCGATGCGGTACTGCATTTTGCCGCGCTGAAGTCGGTGGGCGAATCGCGGCAGATGCCGCTGGACTACTTCGACAACAACATCAGCGGCACCCTCGCCCTGCTCGGCGCCATGCGTGATGCCGGCGTGGGCACGTTCGTGTTCAGCTCCTCGGCAACCGTGTACGGCGACCAGGACCATTGCCCGGTGGCCGAAACGGCCTCGACCTGCGCGATGACGCCCTATGGCCGTTCGAAACTGGTGGTGGAGCAGCTGCTGTCCGACCTGGTCGGCGCCGACACGGCGCTGCATGTGGCAACGCTGCGCTACTTCAACCCGGTGGGGGCGCATTCAAGCGCCTTGATCGGCGAGCTGCCGCACGGAACACCCAGCAACCTGATGCCCTACATCGCCCAGGTGGCCGCCGGCCTGCTGCCTGAGGTGCAGGTATTCGGGGATGACTATCCGACCTGCGACGGTACCGGCGTACGCGACTACATCCATGTGCAGGACGTGGCGCGGGCCCATGTGTTGGCGCTGCAGTACCTGCGCGACAAGCGCCGCAGCATCACCCTGAACCTGGGCACCGGCCGGGGCCACAGCGTGCTGGAACTGATCAAGGCCTTCGAACAGACCGTCGGCCGGCCGATTCCTTTCCGCATCACGGGTCGCCGTACCGGCGACATCGCGGTGAGTTTTGCCGACCCGTCCCTGGCCCTGCGCGAGCTGGGCTGGACCGCGCGCCATGGCCTGGCGGACATGTGCCGCGACACCTGGAAATGGCAGACGGAGATGACGCGCAGCGCCTGATGCCTTGTTTGCGGCAGACAGCAACATGGCCGCGCAAGCGGCCATGTTGCTGGTTCGATCCAGCGCCAGGGCTCAGGCCGCAGCCGCCGTCCTGACCGCCGCCGAAAGCCGGTCCAGGGTGTCCTGCATCAGCGTCGCGTCATCGGCCTCGACCGTGACCCGCACCACCGGTTCGGTGCCGGAAGGACGCAGGAAGGCACGCCCGCGGCCGGATACCGCCTGCTGCGCTTCGATCAGCGCAGCCTGCACGCTCTCGGCCTGCACGGTGGCCTTGGCCGAGACATCGCCGAGGCGCACGTTGACCGTCTTCTGCGGCACCTTGGACAACGGCTGCAGCGCTTCGCGCAGGCTCTTTCCCTGCTGCTTCAGCGCCACCAGTACCTGCAGGGCACTGACGATGCCGTCGCCGGTGGTGGCCCGGTCCAGGCACAGCAGATGGCCGGACGCTTCGCCACCGAGTACGCCGCCTCCCTCCACCAGTGCCTGATGCACGTAGCGGTCGCCGACGTTGCTGCGCTGGAACGGAATCTGCAGTTCGGCCAAGGCTTTTTCCAGACCGAAATTGCTCATCAGGGTGCCGACCACCGGACCGCGCAGGCGACCGTCGCCCTGCCATGCGCGCGCCAGGATGTACACCAGGTCATCGCCATCGACCGGGTTGCCGCGGTCATCAGCCATCAGCACCCGGTCACCATCACCATCGAAGGCGATGCCCAGGTCGGCGCGGGTCTCACGCACCTTTGCAGCGAGGTTGTCGATGTGGGTCGACCCGACCCCGTCGTTGATGTTGACGCCATTGGGTTCGGCACCGATGCCGATGACCTCCGCCCCCAGTTCGCGGAACAGCAGCGGCGCAATCTGGTAGGTGGCGCCATGCGCGCAGTCGAGCACCAGGCGTACACCGCGCAGATCGAACGCGCGCGGCACGCTGGACTTGCAGAACTCGATGTAGCGGCCGACGGCCTCGCGTGCACGCGAGGCCTTGCCGAGCTTCTCCGAAACGGCCGTGGTGAACGGCACGTCCAATGCGGCTTCCAGCGCCAGCTCGGTGGCATCGTCGAGCTTCTCGCCCTGGGCGGAGAAGAACTTGATGCCGTTGTCGTAATGCGGATTGTGCGAAGCACTGATGACGATGCCCGCATCCACGCCCAGGGTACGGGTCAGGAAGGCAACGGCCGGGGTCGGCATCGGGCCGAGCAGCTGCACGTCAGCACCCGCAGCGACCAGCCCGGCTTCCAGCGCGGCTTCGAACATGTAACCGGAGATGCGCGTGTCCTTGCCGATCACCACGATCGGGCGGCGCCCCTCCTGGCCACGCTGGGCAACCAGCACACGGCCCAGGGCGTTGCCCAGGCGCAGCACGAAATCAGCCGAGATCGGCCCTTGACCGACCCGACCGCGGATGCCGTCGGTACCGAAGTACTTGCGGCCCGCCATCAAGCCTGCTCCGGTGCCGGCTCGCGACGCAGCATCGCCAGCAGGTCGGCCAGACGGTCGCGCAGTTCACGACGGTCACAGATCTGGTCGATGGCGCCGTGCTCGAGCAGGAACTCCGAACGCTGGAACCCTTCCGGCAGCTTCTCGCGCACGGTCTGCTCGATCACGCGCGGGCCGGCGAAGCCGATCAGTGCATGCGGTTCGGCGATGTTGATGTCACCCAGCATCGCGAACGATGCCGACACACCGCCGGTGGTCGGGTGGGTCAGCACCGAAATGTACGGCTGTCCGGCTTCACGCAGCTTGCCCAGCGCTGCCGAGGTCTTGGCCATCTGCATCAGCGAGAACAGGCCCTCCTGCATGCGCGCGCCGCCACTGGCGGAGAAGCACACATAGGGTGCGCCGATCTCGGCGGCAGTCTCGGCGGCAAGGGCGAAGCGCTCGCCGACCACCGAGCCCATCGAGCCCCCCATGAAGGCGAAGTCGAAGGACGAAGCCACCAGGGGACGGCCCTTGAGCAGGCCGCGCATGGCGATCAGCGCGTCGTACTCGCCGGTGTTCTTCTGCGCGATCTTGATGCGCTCGCTGTACTTCTTCTGGTCCTTGAACTTCAGCAGGTCGGTCGGCCCCAGGCGGGCAGCGATCTCGGTGGTGCTGTCGGCGTCGAACAGCGCAGCCAGACGCGCGCGCGCGCGGATGGCCATATGGTGGCCGCACTTCGGGCAGACCTCCAGATTCTCTTCCAGCTCCGGACGGTACAACGCACTGCCGCAGTTGCTGCACTTTTCCCACAGGCCCTCGGGGACGCTGCGCTTCTTGCTGGGGGTGTTGTCGGTGCGGATGCCAGACGGCATCAACTTGCTGAGCCAACTCATGCGGGAGGACACTTCCGTTCAGGGCGGCCCGGGGGCCGCAAAGGCGGACAGTCTAGCTCCGCTTTCCCCGCCCGTGCACCCCCTGCCCGGCCTTGGGCCCGCTGGAAAAAACCATGCTGGGACGTACGTTTAGGTGCTGGGTAGCGCCGGGCCATGCCCGGCGGATATTCTTGCGCGCCCCACCGCCGGGCATGGCCCGGCGCTACCATTACTGATCCAACGCCTGCCGCAGCGGAGCCAGGAACGCTGCGGCGCGCTGCGCCGCCTCCTCGGCGGAGGTCGCTTCGGCCAGCACCGCCACCAGTGCGCTGCCGACCACCACGCCGTCGGCCTGGCGGGCCATGGCCGCCGCACTGGCTGCGTCCTTGATGCCGAAGCCGGCCACCACCGGCACGCTGGCCCTGGCCCGCAGCGCCTGCAGGCGTGCGCTGGCCGCGTCGCTGTCCAGTCGTTCCGAAGCACCGGTGACCCCGGCAAAGCTGACGTAGTACAGATAGCCACGGGCCAGCGCCAGCAGCTTGTCGGCGCGTGCCTCGCTGGTGGTCGGCGATGCCAGCAGAACCAGCGCAAGGCCTGCAGCGTCGAAGGCCTGCTGGGCTTGGCCGGCCTCTTCCGGCGGCAGGTCGACCAGCAGCACCCCGTCCACGCCAGCGGCCACCGCCGCTTCGGCGAACGCCACGTAACCGTGGATCTCCACCGGGTTGAGATAGCCCATCAGCACCACCGGCGTCTGCGCATCCTGTTGCCGGAACTGCGCCACCGCCTGCAGCACGTAACGGTTGCCGGCACCGCGCGCCAGCGCACGCTCGGAGCTGCGCTGGATGGTCGGGCCGTCGGCCATCGGATCGGAGAACGGCACGCCCAGTTCGATCACATCGGCACCGGCCTGGACCAGCGCGTGCATGACCGGCACGGTAGCTTCCAGCGAGGGATCACCGGCGGTGATGAAGGGGATCAGGGCCTTGCGCTGCTGCTGGCGCAGGCGCTGGAAACAGTCATCGAGTCGGGAAACAGGCATCTCAGGCACATCCTTCAATCAGTTCAATCGCTTCGCTGGTCCCCCAGTACATCAGGATGACCTTCCCTTCAAACACTTCCAGGCGGATGCCCAGGTCGGAACCCGGATCCTGCCAGGTCAGGTACTCGCCCTGATCGCCGTCGTAGGCATGCGGACTGGAGGCCGGCGCGCTGGGGAACTGCGCCACCGCTTGTGCCCGCGTCATGCCGATGCGCAGGCCGAACGGACCCGGCTGGTCGACCGGCGCCTTGGCGTCCTCGCCCGGGCCGAGATCGAAACGGACCACGCGGTCTTCGTCGGTCATCATCGACACGCCAGGGGGCAGTCCCTTGCCGTCGTAGTACTCGCAGCTGCCGCCCATAGCCTCGACCGCGCCCATTGCCGTCCACGGCCCGAAGGCCTTCAGGTCGCCCATGTGCTGGCCGATCAGCACCTCGCCGGCATGATCCAGCGCCACCGACGCCACGGCGGGCGCGTCATCGCTGGAGACCGCAGCCGAGGTCGGTGGATCATCGATGGGCCTGCTCGCAATCGGGTCGACATCATCGTTGGCCGCCATCGGCTGCGCCGGTTGCGCAGCGGCCTTGGCCGCCGGCGCCAGCACCGGCGGCTCCGGCGGTTGGCACGCAGCCAGGCCCAGTGCCAGCAGCACGCCCGAACTGCGCATCAGTGCGCTCACAGCACCAGCCCTTCGCGCGCGGCGATGGTATGCACGTCCTTGTCGCCACGTCCTGACAGGTTGCACAGCACGATCTGGTCGCGCGGGCGCCCGCGCGCAAGCTTCATCGCCTGCGCAAGCGCGTGGCTGGACTCCAGCGCAGGCAGGATGCCTTCGGTGTGGGCCAGCAGATGGAACGCCTGCAGCGCCTCTTCGTCGGTGATGCCGACGTAGCGCGCGCGGCCGCTGTCGGCCAGGAACGCATGCTCGGGGCCGACGCCCGGGTAATCCAAGCCAGCCGATACCGAATGGGTCTCGATGATCTGGCCATCGTCGTCGCACAGCACATAGGTGCGGTTGCCGTGCAGCACGCCCGGACGGCCGGCAGCGATGGAGGCTGCGTGGCGGCCGGTGTGGATGCCATCACCGGCCGCTTCAGCGCCGACGATCTCGACCTGGCGGTCGTTGAGGAAGGCATGGAAAAGGCCGATCGCATTGCTGCCGCCGCCGACGCAGGCGGTGATCGCATCGGGCAGGCGACCGTACTCGGCCAGCATCTGCTCGCGCGCCTCGCGGCCGACGATGGCGTTGAAATCGCGCACCATGCGCGGGTACGGATCCGGGCCGGCCACCGTGCCGATGATGTAGAAGGTGTCCTGCACGTTGGTGACCCAGTCGCGCATCGCTTCGTTGAGGGCATCCTTCAGGGTGGCCGAACCGGAAGTCACCGGCACCACCGTCGCGCCGAGCAGTTTCATGCGGTAGACGTTGATCTTCTGCCGCTCGATGTCGGTGGCGCCCATGTACACCACGCACTCCAGGCCCAGCCGCGCCGCGACGGTGGCACTGGCCACGCCATGCTGGCCTGCGCCGGTCTCGGCGATGATGCGCTTCTTGCCCATCCGCGCCGCCAGCAACGCCTGGCCAATGGTGTTGTTGATCTTGTGCGCGCCGGTATGGTTCAGATCCTCGCGCTTGAGCAGGATCTGCGCGCCGCCGACGTGGTCACTCAATCGTTCAGCGTGGTAGATGGGGCTAGGCCGGCCCACGTAATGGGCCAGGTCGCGGTCATAGGCCTGCTGGAACGCCGGATCCTGGCGGGCCTGGTCATAGGCCTGGGCCAGTTCCTGCAGCGGACCGACCAGGGTTTCGGCGACGAAGCTGCCACCGTAACGGCCGAAGTGGCCCTGGGCATCAGGGAAGGCATGGAAATCGGCGATGGAAGAATCAGGCATGGGACGACCGGTCGTTCAGACAGGTGGATACTCTAGCGCACGGATGGTGTCCGGAAAATGGATATTATCTGGCCTGTCCCGTCAGGAAATCTCACATGAGTGCGTCGTTGCTCCCCCCCCTGAATGCCCTGCGGGCGTTCGAGGCCACTGCGCGCCTGGGCGGCGTCGGCCGCGCTGCACAGGCGCTGCATGTGACCCATGGCGCGATCAGCCGGCAACTGAAGCTGCTGGAAGACCATCTGGGCATTGCCCTGTTCCAACGCGCCGGCCGAGGACTGCGCCTGACCGCCGCAGGTACCCGCCTGCAACAAGCGTGCAGTGAGGCGTTCGGCGGCATTGAAGACTGCGTGCGCGAACTGCGGCGGCCAAGCGCAGAGCCGGCCCTGGTGCTGGGCTGCAGCGGCAGCGTGCTGGCGCGCTGGATGATTCCGCGGCTGCCGGCACTGCAGGCCACCCTGCCCGGCGTGCGCCTGCAGTGGTCGGCCCTGGACGGCAGCTTCACCGAGGCGCAGGCCACGCTGGATGCGGTGCTGCTGCTGGCGCAGGGACCATGGCCGCGCGGCTGGCAGGTGCGCGAGCTGGCACCGGAACGCGTGGGTGTGGTGGTGGCGCCCTCACACCCGGCCGCGCAGCGGCTGCGCCAGGTACCGCCGTCGGCCTTGCTGCGGGAAACGCTGCTGCACACCAGTTCGCGCCCGCAGGCGTGGCCTGCATGGGCGCAGTCGCACGGGCTGGACCCGGCCCAGTTGCAGCTCGGCACCGCCTTCGAACACCTGTATTACCTGCTGGAAGCGGCGGTGGCGGGGCTGGGCCCGGCGATCGCGCCGGAGCCGCTGGTGGCCGAGGATCTGGCAGCCGGGCGGCTGGTCGCGCCGTGGGGGTTCGCCGCGACCGGCGGGTTCTGGGTGCTGGCGCGGCCGGACGGCCCTGTCGATGCACGCGTGGACGCGCTGGCCGATTGGGCGGTAGCCCAGCTGAAGTGAAGATCGCCGCCACGAAGTGGCCGCCACGGGGGGCAACCTCGCTTGACGTCGATTACATCCCGTCAGAAAACACGTCGAGCACGTCAGCACTGACCCAGCCTTGCGCGCAGTTGCCAGCGTAGTGTCCCGGACCTGCCACGTGGCAGGCTTCGCTCCCCATTTCCTTCATGCCGCTGATGGGCCTGTCACCGTAGGTCTCACACAACGCGCTGCCTTTGCACGTGTCGACCGTTGCGGCGGGAATGGCGACCACGTAATAGAACAGCGGCTTCTGTCCGGCACGACCGATGCCCTGTACGCAGACCAGCTGCCCCTTTGACAGCCTTGCGGTCGTCGAAACCCTGCTACCGGTGCTCGGCACTGCGTCCAGGGTGTCCACGCCCTCATCCTCGGCAACGCCGGCGAAAAAGCCCTGTTCGCCACAGGCCGGGGAAAGCTCGACGTCGTAGAAGTCACCGCTGTCGACGTCACCCGTCGTGCAGCCAGTGCCCATGCTGGCGTCGCTGCATTTCACCCCGCTGGCCTGGATCAACGCGGCCAACCCGTTGTCGGCCGATGCGGATGCAGACACGGGTGCGGCCGTCGACGAAGTGGCCGGGCTCGACGTTTCTCCGGCGGCGCACGCAGCCAGAGCGAGCAGCAAACCTGGAACACCGGCGATGCGGGCCATGTGCGAACAGAGAACGGGCATATCCATTTGCAACCTCAGTGACGGCATGTGGCACCGCAGACGGCGCGCGATGGTGGAACGCACACGGCTGGCACCCAGCCGTGGCAGGTCAGGTGCATTGTGTCCGGCCAGATGGCTGGTGGATGTGGGGTGCCGCTACGGCGCCGTCGGCGCCGCCAGCCGCTGCTGCAGGTCCTCGCGCAGGCGCGACAGCTCGACTTCGGCCTGCTGACGCTGCTGCATGCCCTCGCGATGGATGCTGCGCACTTCCTCGACGGTAGCGATCAGCTGATCGTGCACGTGGCGCAGCGTGGCCACGTCGATCACCCCGCGCTGGTTGCTGCGTGCGGTGTCCACCGACGCCTGGCGCATCAGGTCGGCATTGCGTCGCATCAGCTCATTGGTCGCATCGTCGATGGCATTGGCCAGTTCGGCGGCGTTCTTCTGTTCGCCCAGCGACAACTGGATCGCGAACTGGCGCTTCCACGAGGGGATGGTGATGTCGCGGACGGTGTTGAACTTCTCGATCAGCTGCAGCGCATTGGCCTGGATCAGGCGAATCATCGGCAGCGACTGGTCAGCCGCGTGCTGCATCAGCTGCAGATCGGAGACGCGCTTCTCGATCAGGCGGATCGCGTTGTCGATCTCGCTCTGGCGGATGCGCTGCTGCGGGTCTTCGCTGCCCTGCCCCAGCAACTGCTCGGACTGCAGCTGGGCCAGGCGCTGCTTGCCGGCGGCGGCATACAGGCCCAGCGCATGACGCTCCTCGCGGACGATGTCATGCATGCGGTCGAAATCGCTCACCCGCTTGCCCATCAGCGCCTGTTGCGCGCCCACGTCGCCGAGCAGCTGTTCGATCTGCGAATTGGTATCGCTGAACTTCTGCACCAGTTCGCCCTTGGAAGAACGCAGGCGATCGATCAGGCCGCCGATCAACGGCACCTTCGAGCGCTGGGAAAAACCATCCAGCTTGAGCTCACGCGCGATGCGCACCACTTCGCCCAGTTTCTCGCCGTTGGCGTCGAGATCACGATTGCGCACCTGGTCCAGCAGCTGGCTGGAGAAGGCCGTAGTGCGTGCGGCGGCTTCACGGCCGAACACCTGCAGGTTGCCTGGGCGCAGGTCTTCCAGCTCGCGGCCGATTTCGGCGATGCGCGGCAGGTCGTCGCGCACCAGGCCGAGGGCCTTCAACGTGCTGTCATCGAGTTCGGGGGCCGGCGTGGTGGCGGGCACGAGCGTGCCGGAGTTCTGGCTGTCCTGGGTCATCGGGCAGTGTCCTTGCGGTGGATAAGCGGCAGCGGCGGCCGGCTCAGTGCAGTCTAGCCTGAGCTGCGGCCACTTCGTCGTCGATCTGGGCCTGCAGCGTGGCTGCGTGCTCGGCCTGTGCAGCCTGCGCCTGTGCCTGGCGTGCCAGCGCGGCCTGGCGCCAGGCCGGCAGCAGGACATCATGGATGCGGACGAAGCGCTGCAGCAGGGCTTCGTCCTGCTCCTGCAGCAGCTGCCATTGCCCGCTTTCGATGCGCCGCAGCGTGGCCAGACGCTGCAGGTGATCCACCCGTGCGGCCAGCGCGACCTGCGCAGCGCCTTCAAGCGTCGCCAGCTGCGCGGCACCGAACGTGGCCCAGGCCTCCAACGCGGCAGCAGCCGCATCGTTGTCGATGATGGCCCGGGCACGTTGTTGCATGCGCTGCGCGAGGCCCTGCGCCTGCTCGCGTGCCTGCAGCGCCAGCACGCCCAGCTGCGCCTGCAGCCCCTGCGCCTGCGCTTGGCGCGCAACATCGCGGCCGAGCAGGCGCCCCCACCAACCCTCCTGCCGGCGCAGGCGCACCGGATCGCTGGCCTGCAGCGCCAATGCGATCCGCGCCAGCGCAGCCACCAGTGCCTCGCCTTGCGCGCCGGCCCGCAACGGTGTCGGCTCGGCCAGCTCCTGCAGCAGCGGGCTGCCGTACGCTGCCAGCGTGGCCACATCGGCGTGCGCCGCAAGCGTGGGTTCGGGCAGGGAGCGCACGCAGGTCACGGCAGTGGCGGCGGCCGTGGGCCGTCATCGGCCACCGTTTCCGGTGGCAATGATTCGCCGTAGAAGTGGCGCATCAGCGCTTCGTCCAATGCACGTTCTTCCGGAGTCGCTGCACGACGCACGCGCGGGCGGCGGCGCGTGTCGGTCGAGGCCACATCGGCCGTTACCTGCTGGCGGGCCCAACCGGCGAACGCCGCCAATGTCTGCGACAGCTGCACCTGCTGTTCCTGCGAGGCGACCAGCACCTGCAGCAGCGGTGCCAGGCCGGCCTGCAGGTCTTCGGCCAACGGCGTGGCTGCGGCCTGCGGCAAGGCGGCAGCCTGCGCGCTGGCCGGAGGTGCATCGGCCAGACGCTGCAGGGCCGCCAGCACGGCGGGCCATGGCGCAGGCTCCGGTGGGACGGCCACCTCTGCCGGCGGTGGCGGTAGCAGCTGCAACGCACTGGCGATGTCGGCCAGCTGCGCGACCACGCGTCCACCGACATCGCTGTCACCGGCGCCCATCGCCTTGTTGCGCAGGAAATCACGCTTGATCTGCGCCCAGCGTCGCGCGCGTTCTTCATCGAGCAGCCCACGCAGCTCGGCCAGCTTCAGCAGATTCTCTTCGGCACCGGTGGTCAGCAGCTGCGCTTCGCCCAGGTAGTGGTCGGAGATCAGCTGCTGCAGCTCGTCGTCATTCATCACCGGCGAAATCTTCTCCGCCAGCTTGTTCATGTTGCGGTAGCTGCCCTGCAGGCGGAAGGGCGGCTCGGTGCGATAGCGGTCATCCTGGGCAGCGCTGGCGATGTACTGCTGGTTGACCTTGTAGACCACATCACGGACCTGCAGCATGCGCTGCAGGGTGGCGGTGATCTCGTTGATCTCTGCGCCGCTGTAGGCGTGGCTCAGTCCGTTGGTGGACACATCCTTGCCCATCGCGCGGTCGACCAGCAGGTACAGGTCGGCCATCTCGCGCGTGGCCAGCGGCGCCAATACCGGGTTGGAGGTCAGGCTGTTTTCGATGTAGCTGAGCGTGAAGGCAGCTTCCATGCCACCGAGCACATCGCCCAGGTTGTAGATGTCGGCACGGTTGGCCAGCATGTCCGGAATCTTGAACACTTCGCCGGACTCGGTATACGGGTTGCCGGCCATGACCACGCAGAACTTCTTGCCACGCATGTCGTAGGTGCGCGTACGGCCGCGCCATACGCCTTCGATGCGGCGCGTGCCATCGCACAGGGAGATGAACTTCTGCAGGAACTCGGGGTGGGTGTGCTGGATGTCATCGACATACAGCATGGTGTTGTTGCCCATCTCCAACGCCAGGTTGAGCTTTTCCAGCTCCTGCCGCGAGGTGGCGTCCGGTGCCTGCTGCGGATCCAGCGACCGCACTTCGTGGCCCAGCGCCGGGCCGTTGATCTTCATGAAGACCAGGCCGAGGCGATGTGCCACGTACTCCATCAACGTGGTTTTGCCGTAGCCGGGCGGCGAGATCATCATCAGCAGGCCCATCAGGTCGCTGCGCTTGTTCTCGCCAACGGTCCCCATCTGCTTGGCCAGGTTGTCGCCGATCACGCCGAGATATACGTCGTTGATCAGCTTGTTGCGCACGAAGGACGACAACGGCCGGGCCTTGAACTCCGACAGCCGCAGGGTTTCGCGTTCGCGACCGATGATGCCCTGGCGCACCGCCTGATAGGCATGGAAGGCCGGCACGAACGACTGCAGGTGGTGCTGCAGTCGTGCCAGGAAATCGTCCAGCGACACGGTCAGGCTGCCGTTCTGGATGCGGGCGTGTTCGCCCAGCAGGCCGCTGACCTCCGCCTGCAGCGGTGCATCGCTGGCACGGGTGCGCAGTTGTCGCTGAACCAGCAGCAATGCCGCCGCCTCTTCAACATAGCCGGCATGCGCCGACTGCGCCGGCAGCCCGGCGAGCGCCCGCAGCCATTGCCCGGCCAGTGCCCAACGCATGGCCAGCGGATCCTGCGAGCGCTGCAGCGCGCGTTCAAGCGCATCACGCTGGCCCGCCTGTTCCAGTTGCTGCGACAGCGCGTCCAGCAATGCCTGCGCGTGCCGGCTGGTGCTGAACACCGGCTCGCCGGCCACCAGTTCTTCGCCCAGGTATGCCGCTGCAGCATCGGCAGCGGCGGCGTCGAACGGCAGTGCATGCGCGAGTGCATGGTCATGCAGGGCCTTGGCCATTTCCGCACGCAGGGCCTGGCGCCCCTCATCGGAACCGAACAGGCGCGCGATGGCCTCCGCACCGGCCTGCCGGCCGGGCCACTGCGCCACGGCTTCATCGCGTTGCCGCGCGGCCCAGAACAGCAGTGCCAACGCACGCACATGGGGCGAATGCCGCAGCGGGCCGGCGGCCTGATGCAGCGGCAGCAGCGCGCGCAGGATCAGCGCGGCGTCATGGTCATGGATACCGCGCTCGTAGCCCTCGCGGTAACGGGGCGCGGCAAAGGTGCGGACCCGCTGGCCCAGCGCTTCCGGTTCGGCCGCATCGTGCTGCAACTGGGCCATGTCCAGGCCATCGCGGCCCTCCTCCGCAGCCAGCAACAGGCACCCGGCCAGGTATTCGCCGCGGTAGATCGCTGCCGATTCCGAATCCAGGGTCACCGGCCAGAACGGCTTGAGCGCATCAAGCTCGGGATCGTGCAGGGTCTCCAGGAAATCGGTGCCGGTGAGGTGGATGGCAAGGGTTTCACCCCGTGGCAGCAGGGTCAGGTCCAGCGCCTGGGTGTTCACGCTGAATCGGTGGCGCGGGCCAAGGCGGACCACGTTGCCGCCGGCCTCGTACAAGTCGCTGCGGTCGCGCAGCTGGCGCACGGCCTGGTCGCGCACGCCCTTCAGGCGCGCCTCGACATCGTCAGCCTTGACGTTGTCGCGCAGCGCACGCAGGCGCTCGGCCAGTTCACGCAGTTTGAGGATCAGCGGATCGCCGGCGAAGAAAGCGTTGAGCTCGTCGGCCGTGCCGAACCGCTCGGTACGCTTGCCGAGGCCATCAAGGATGCGGTCGGCGGCGTCGAGCACCGAGCGCGCCTTGCGCTGGCGATCATCCAGCAGGGCCTGCTTGTGCGTGTCGAAGGCTTCGACCAGTTCTTCGCGCTTGCTCAGGATGTCGCCGAGGAACTGCTCGTGCTCGCCGAACTGGCTTTCCAGTTCTTCCAGCTGCACCAGCAGGCGCGACAACTGTTCGTCGGCCCGCTCGGGGTCGCTGGCCATCGCCAGCGCGCTGGTGATCGATTGCGAGAACAGGGCGAACTGGGCAGCGAACTGGGCCACGGCTTCGGCCGAGCCCAGCGTCTTGCGGCGCTGTTCAGCGCGTGCGCGCGCCTGGTTCAGGCGCCCGTAGAGCAGCGAGATGGATTCGACCACGCGGGTGCGCGCGGTCGCATCGTCGACCTTCAGCCCGGCCATCAGCTCGGACAGCATGTCCAGGTCGCCGGCCATGCCGCGCAGGCCGTCCAGCTGCTCATCCAGCTGGCGTGCGCTGGCGGCCTGCTGTGCGGCTTCGTCCAGCGCCTGCATGCGGGCGGTCAAGGGGGCCAGTGCTGCATCGCCGGCAAGGAAGGCGCCGGTGGCGGCGCCGACACGGTCGTGCGCCTGCACCAGCTCGGCGGCCATCGCCTCGATGCGCGCGGTATCGATGTAGCGCAGTTCGCGGATGGTCAGCAGTCGACCGCGCAGTGCGGTGATCGCGTTGAGCGCTTCGACGAAGGCCTGCACCTCGTTCCAGTTCTCCGGCTGCAGCCGGCCCAGCAGTGCCTTGTGCGTGGCCTCTGCCTCGGCCATTGCCTGCGCCGACTGCTGGCGGATCGACTGCACCTTTTCGTATTCGTCCAGCACCGATTCGCCGGTGGCGCTGATCTGCCGCAGCAGGGCTTCGGCGCCCTCGCAGGCCTCGTCACCCAGCCAATGATGCGCATCGAAAAGCCGCCGGGTGTCGGCCACCAGGCGCTGGTAGCGCTGCACCGATACATCCTGGCCGTCGATCTCGCGCGCCAGGTTGAACAGGTTGGAGATGCCGCGAACCAGCTCGGCGTTGCCGATGCGCCCCATGAAGGTATTGCCGGGTGGACGGCTGGCGGCGAACTCATCGCTGCTGAAGGGCGTCTGCCAGACCTGCATCGGATGGATGCGGGTCGGCTCGGTGCCTTCGGCATGGAACAGCACCATGCGCCCGTCCTGCATGAAGGCATAGCCGTGGCCGAAGACGGGGTTCTGCAGCACGCGCTGGATGGTGTTGTAGACGTACAGCGCCGAACGCCCGCCTTCGCGCTCGTAGAAGATGTACAGCACATCCTCGCCGTTGGGCGAACGGATACTGCGCTTGAACTGCATGCCATCCATCGAGGCGTCGAACGCCTTGTGCTCGCCCCCCTGCAGGTAATAGCCCCCCGGGAAAATGATGCCGTGGTCTTCAGGCAGCTGCACGCAGGCCTGGACGATGGCATCGTTGCGCACGATGTCGCCGGTGAGCGTGTTGTAGATCAACCCGCGCCATTCGGTTTCGCGGTAGGGCAGCACTTTCAGCAGCACCAGCGAGCCGACCCGGGCGAACTCGAACTGGGCATCGTCCAGCGACTGCGTGCTGTCTTCCACCGGCTCGCTGTAGATGCCCTGCCCGGTTTCGGTGTTGTTCTCCACCTTGATGGTCAGATCGCCACCGGTGGTTTCCACGAACAGGGTATCGAGGATGTTCAGATGCGAGTGACGGCCGTTGACGGCAAGGTCGCGCGTGGCGCGGGTCCATTCGAAATCGAAGGGTGGCGGCAAGGCGATGTCACGCTCGCCGCGCGCATCGAGATAGGTCAGTTCACCTTCGCGTGACAACGCCCAGCGGAACACGCGCACGTCGCTGCTGCGCTCGCCGATCTGGAACGAGGCCAGCAGCTTGTCGCCCACCACGATCAGCTGCAGCAGGCGCGCATGCTTGTAATAGGCGTACAGCTCGTTGAAGTCATGCACGAAGCCGGGCTGGTCGAGGAAACTGCCCTTCAGTTCAAGGGCGGCGACGTCGTAGCCATCAGCGCCCTGCACCAGCCGGTACAGACCGAACACATCTTCGATGCGGGTCTGGGTCTTGAGCCCGATGAACACGTTGTAGCCGAACAGCAGGCGATCCGGGCCGACCTGGACGATGTCTCGGCCGACACAGTTGTTCTCGCTGCGGATGCGGAAGCGGCCGACCACCTCCAGGCGGCTGTCGCCGAACTCGGCCAGGCGCTGGCGGTTCAGCTGCTCGGCAACGGCCTGCAGGCGCTGGCCCTGCTCGCCGAGACGGCGCCGCAGGACTTCATAGGCGCCGCCCTGGGCTACGGCCTGGTCGACGGTATCGCCGGCAGCCTCTGGTGCGGCGGACGCGGTGGACGGTTTGGTTTCGGACATCAGCAGGTTTCCGGCTCACGGACGGCCGGCCGTCGATGCGGCCGGCACGGGTGGGCGATGGCAATGGCCATCGCCGGGTGGATCAGCGCGCGCTGTCGACCACGACGGTCGCCGCGACGGGCACGGTCTCTGCGTCCTCGGCGATCTGCCGCGGTGCATTGTCGGCCACGTTGACGCCCAGGTAGCGCTGCATCAGGTCCTGCACGATCGGGCTTTTGCCGGCGAAGCCTTCGATCGACTTGCCGAGCGAAACCGCCTTGATCAGGTTCTCGAACATGCCGCCGTCGCCGCCAACCAAGTCGATGTCGGCGTTGCGCAGCGCGCTGGCGATGACGCCGGCGTTCTCGCGCGAGACTTCCTTGCCGGCTTCGATCGAGGCCAGCGCCTGCTTCAGGCTGTTGTCCAGCATCATGCGGAATTCTTCATGGCCGCGCGCCTGGTCGCTCAGCGAGGCGATGGCCTCGAACTTGCGGACCAGGCCTTCGGCCTCGGCCAGCAGCTTCTTCTGCACCACGCCGGCTTCGGCGTTGCCCAGCGATTCGGTGGCAGTGGCGCGGGCCAGGCCCATCTTCTCCTCGCCCTGTGCCTGTGCCTGCAGCGTCTCGGCCAGCACGCGCGCCTCGTTGCTGCCCTGCTTCAGGTTCGCTTCGGCCTTGGCTTCGATCACGCGTGCCTCGGCGATGCCGACCTTCTCGATGGCCAGCGCTGACGCTTCGCGTACCTGCGCTTCGGCCAGGCCGGGTGCGGCCTGCTCGGCGCGGAAGGCGTCGGCCAGCAGGCGCTTGGCCTCTGCCTGCTTGCCGGCGGCTTCGTGCTCGGCCTGCGCCAGCGTGGTCAGTTCCACCGCGCGATGCTTGGAGGCGGTCTCGCGGGCCTGGGCTTCCTTCACTTCGCGCACCAGCGATTCCTGCGCCTTCGCCTCGGCTTCCAGGATCAACACCTGCTTCTGGCGGTCGGCCTCGGAGACTTCACGCACTTCCTTGATGCGCTCTTCTTCCTGCGCCACGGTCTTGTCGATGGAGATGCGTTCGCGGGTGATGTTGGCCACGTCCATCTTGCCCTGCTCGACGACCTTGTCGCGCTCCACGCCCTGCAGTTGCACTTCGCGGTCGGTGGTGACCTGCTCCAGCTGGCGTGCGCGCTCGACGCGCTCGGCTTCGATGGCCACGGCGCGCTGGCGGTTCTGCTCGGCCACCTCGACTTCGCGCATGCGGTTCTGCTCGCGGATGTCGATCACCTGCTGCGCTTCGATGCGGGCGTTCTCGGACAGCTGGCGCTGCTCTTCCTGCACCTTGGCGGTCTCGGCTTCCTCGCGCGCACGAATGGTCTCGATCTCGCGCTTCTGCCGCGCCTCGGCCTCGGCCTGCTGCCGTTCAAGGGCCAGCAATGCTTCGCGGGCTTCGACGTTCTTCTTGGTGATGGCCAGCTTCTCGTTCTGCTCCAGCTCGTTGGTCACCACGTTCTGCGCAGCGGTCAGCTCGGTGATCTTGCGGATGCCCTGGGCGTCGAGGATGTTGAACTGGTCCAGCAGCGACTTCGGGGTCTGCTCCAGGTAGTCGATGGCCACGTCTTCCAGCACATAGCCATTGAGGTCGTTGCCGATCACCGCAATGATCTCGTCGCGGAATTCCTGGCGCTTCTCGAACAGCTCGGTGAAATCGAACTTCTTGCCCACCGTTTTCAGTGCTTCGGAGAACTTGGCATTGAACAGCTCATCGACGGCATGCTTGTCCGACGCGCGGTCGGCGCCGATCGCCTTGGCCACGCGCAGTACGTCGGCCTGGGTCTCGTTGACGCGCAGGTAGAACGCCACGGCGATGTCGGCGCGCATGTTGTCGCGGCAGATCAGGCCTTCCTTGCCGCGGCGGTCGATCTGCAGGGTGATCAGGCTGATCCGCATCAGCTCAGCGCGGTACAGCACGGGAATGATCAGCGCGCCGGTGAAATGCACTTTCGGGGTGGAACTCATGTCGTTGACGATCAGGGCCACGCCCTGGTCGACCTTGCGGTAGAACGCCTTGAACAGGCCCGCCACGCCGAGCAGGATGGCCACGATGGTGCCCACGATGGCCAGGAAAGGTAGTGCGGATGCCAACGTCATTGATGTTTCTCCTTGTTGCCCGGAAGCAGGTTGTCCTGGAAGTCGAGGGCGACCGCGTCGGCGCGGACCACCCGGTAATGGTGTTGTGCAGGCACATGCTCGACCAGCACGATGCGCTCGCCACGCTGCAGTTCGATATCGCTGCGGATCTGCAGGACCAGCCCCGCACCGCCGTCATCGACGGTGGCGTGGCCACTGCGTGCGTCGACCTTCGGCGAGGCGACCACGCCGACCCGGCCCAGCAGCGAGGCCTGCGGCACCGGGCGCAGGCGCAGCAGGAATCGGCGGATGGGACGCAGCAGCGTCGCGGTGACCGGCACGGCCGGCAGGGGGGCAAGCACCGCCACGACGGTGCCCAATGACCAGCGCAGCAGGTCGGGCAACGGCAGCAGCAGGTACAGATGGATGAAGTAGGTCAGGGTCCAGGCGAACAGGCTCAGCAGCGTCACCACCACCATGAGCGGCACGCCGCCCAGCCCCCAGCGCGCCAGCAGCGCTGACAGGCCACTGAGATGGGCATCGCCTTCGAGGGCACCGTCGGCACCGGCCTCGCCGAAACCGTCATCGACCAGGCCAAAGGCGGCAATCCCCCAATACAGAACCGCCACCGCCAGCGCGACGCTGTACGGGAGGGTCGGATAACCGAGTACGACGGTTAGGAATTCCTGCATCGTTTGCCTTCCTGGGCGGGGGCGCCAGGCGCCCGTTCGGAGCACGCCAGCAGCGGCTCCGTCGATCCACGTGCCGGCCCTCATGGCCAGCACGCTAGGGATCATCCTATGTGAAGAGGGTGTGCAGGCTCAAATGTGAAGGCCGGACACCTCGGAAGTGACCGTGCCTCAGTCCAGCACGGCGCAATCGGAGCGCCGGACTTCTTCCACGAACGTGCGCATCTTGTAGCCGTCCTTGATGCCCGGCTCCAGTTCGATGCCACTGGAGACATCCACGCCCCACGGCAGGGTCGCCAGCACGGCGTCATGCACGTTCTCCGGCGTCAGGCCCCCGGCCAGCAGGAACGGCCGATGCAGGCCGGTGGGGATACGCGACCAGTCGAAGGCCACGCCGGTACCGCCGCCGCCGCCCGGCGCATGGCTGTCGAACAGGAAGCCGGCGGCGCTGGGGTAGCGCAGCTGCAGGGTCCGCGCATTGATCTCCTCGCGCCCGCCCATGGCGATCGCCTTCAGGTAGGGCATGTTGAAGCTGCGGCAGAAGCTCTCGTCTTCCTCGCCATGGAACTGCAGCAGGGTCGGCCGCACGGTGCGCAGCACCTCACGCACTTCTTCCCTGCTGTTGTTGCGGAACAGCGCCACCACGTCGACCATCGGTGCGATCGCCTGGCGCATCGCGCGCGCTTCGGCCGGCGCGACCCGGCGGCTGCTCTCGCGGGCGAAGATGAAGCCCACCGCATCCACGCCCAGCTCGCCGGCCAGGCGCACGTCGCCGGCACGGGTCATGCCACAGAACTTGATGCGGGTACGGTAGTAGGAGCGGCTCATAGCGTTACCTCGGCGGGCAGATGCCAGTTGTCGGGGTACAGCGGCCCCAGGAACACCAGTCCCTGCGGAGGAGCGGTGGGACCGGCTACGGTTCGGTCGCGCCCGGCCAGCAGTTCGGCGATCCACTCCACCGGTTTCTCCCCACTGCCAACCAGAATCAACGAGCCGACAATATTGCGGACCATGTGATGAAGGAATGCATTGCCGCGCACCGCCACCTCGATGACGTCGTCATGGCGGCTTACCTGTAGTGACTGCAGCTCTCGCCGGGCATGCAGGGCCTGGCACTGGACCGAGCGGAAGGCGCTGAAATCGTTCTCGCCCAGCAGGGCCTGCCCGGCCAAGTGCATGCGCTCGGCATCGAGCGGGCGCCGCTCCCAGCTCAGGGTCTGCCGGCCCAGCGCCGGGCGCACTTCGCGGTTGAGCAGACGGTAGCGATAACGTCGTGCGCGGGCGGAGAAACGGGCATGGAAATCGTCGGCCACCGGCACGCACCAGCGCACGGCGATCGAACGCGGCAGGCGGGTGGTGGTGCCGAGCATCCACGCGCGCGGATCACGCACCACGCCGGTGTCGAAGTGCACGACCTGGCACTGGCCGTGCACGCCGGCATCGGTGCGGCCGGCGCAGACCACCTGCAGCGGAGTATCGGCCACCGACGACAGGGCCTGTTCCAGGCTGGCCTGGACGCTGGGTCCGCCCTCGCCCAGGTTCTGCCAGCCCCTGAAATCGCTGCCGTCGTACTCGACGCCGAGCGCGTAACGCATGTGCTACCTCGATATTGCGGGTGGGGCGGCGCTCAGGCCGGGTCGCGCTCGGACCAGACCGCCAGTTCGTTGCCACCGGGCTCGACGAACTGGAAACGGCTGCCGCCAGGGAAAGAGAACACGGTCCGCACGATCTGACCACCGGCCGCGCGCACCGCCGCTTCCATCGGCGCCAGCTGGTCGGCATACAGCACCAGCAGTGGCGCACCTTCGCTCGCACGTTGCGGTTGGCCACGGAAGAAGCCTCCCTGCAGGCGGCCATCATCGAAAGCGGTGTAGTCGCTGCCGTAATCGACAAACGACCAGCCGAACACGACCTCGAAGAACGCGCGGCTCGCAGCCGGGTCGCTCGAGGCGAATTCAACGTAGTCGAGACGGCGTTCGCGGGTCATCGCAGGTCCTTGTCGAAGGGGTGTCAGGGCAGACGGGCCAGCAGTTCGCGGGCCTGCGCCTGGCAATGCAGGTCACCCCCTTCGGCAACCTCCTGCAGCAGGGTGCGCGCGGTCTGCGCGTCGCCCAGGTCCAGATAGGCGATGGCCAGTTCCAGCCGCTCCTGGCCGACACGTGGTGCCCAGTCGTGGCCATTGCCTGCCGCAGACCCTACCGCGTCCTCGGCAGCAGCATGGTTGTCGTGCAGGTCGACCGGTGCAGCCGTCTCATGCGGTTCGGCCGGCAGGTCGAACACACCGCGGAACTGCGGCTCCTGTTCGGCCTGCAGCGCGTATTCGGGCACGGCCACCTCGGCTGGCGCGATGGACGCCGCCGCAGCTGCGGCGGCAGGATCGTCCCAGCGCGGCAGATCGTTCACCGCAGCAGGCAGTTCAACCCGTTCGTCTTCATCAAGCTCTCCCACCCGCCACTCGGCCGGCGAGGCATCCTCATGGATGTCCGCAGCCGGCACGTCGTGGCCGGCAGTGCTGGCCCAGGCCGGCATCGCCGGTTCCTGGCGTCCGCCATCGGCGACGAAGTTCACCCCGGCGTCCTGTTCGGTCAAGGTATCCAGCGCGGCACCTGCCGGCAGCGCGGCTGCCAGGCCGGCGGCATCGTGTTCCTCGCGCAGCGGCGGCAGCGGCGAGGGCTTGCGACGACGCAGCAGCCAAGCGCCCAGGGCAACCAGCACGAGCAGCGGCAGGCCCAGCCAGTACCACGGCGTGCCAGCGCCGGGCGCACCGGGCGCCTGGGCCAGACGCTGCTGCGCGGCGGCCAGGTCGTTGTCCTTCATCGCGATCAGTGACTGCTGCTGCTCCTTGAGCTTCTCCAGCTCCGCCACGCGCTGCTTCAGATCGCCGATTTCGGCATCGCGGGTGGCGATGTCCTCCTTGGCCTGGCGCAGTTGTTCGTTGCCCAGCATGTCACCCTCGCTGCCGGCACTGGTGCCGGTGGTTGTGCCCGCGTGCGCGGCGTCGGATGCCAGCGCCGGAGCGATTTCAAGTCGTGCCCCGGTGGCCGCAGCCGGGGAAGAAGCAGCGGCGTCGGCCTTGGCCACCGGCATCGGGGCGCCGGCCGGCTGTGGCACGGTGCGTGCCTGCCGCCACTGCGCGGCATGTTCGCGGACCAGCGCGGTGGCCTCGGCCGCGTCCACCGCGGCCAGTGCGGTATCGCCCGGCATGCGCAGTACCGCGCCCTGCTTGAGCAGGTTGACGTTGCCACGGATGAAGGCTTCGGGGTTGGCACGCAACAGCGCGATCATCGCCCGGTCGCGACTGATCTGATTGCCACGGGCCAGCGAGCCGGCGATCTGCGAAAGCGTCTGTCCGCGCTGCACGGTCACACTGCCGTCTGCAGCGAGCACTGGTGCAGGTGCTGGCGCAGCTGACGCAGCCCGTGGACGCGGTGCAGCAGGTGCGGCGGCCGCCGTGACCGGCGCCGGCTCGGGTGCGGTTGCAACGGTGGCAGGCGCATCCCGGACGATGGTGTCCGACAGCACACCGGCCGGCGCGACGATTTCCGGTTCGGCCACGGCCAGCGCACTGGCCGGTGCATCGACCAGCGCCGAGTACTCACGCACCAGCCGGCCCTGGCCCCAGTCGGCCTCGACCAGGAAGCTCAACGAGGGTGTTTCCACCGGCGTCTGCGAGGTCACCCGCACCACCGCCCTGCCCTGCGCATTGCGGGTCAGCTCGAACTGCAGTTCGCTGACCAGACCCGCCGGGCGCTGCAGGCCAACGCGCTCGAAGGTGACCGGCGAGGCGAGCGCGACGCGCAGGTTCTCAAGTTCGGACGGATCGGCCGAGATCACCGGAATCTCGGCCAGCAACGGCTGTCCCGGCTTGGACAGGACCCGGATGTCGCCCAGGCCCAGGGCCATGGCCGAACTGCTGACCAGGGCCAGCAGCGCGGCGGAAAGACAGGTGAGCGGACGCCGTGCGCCCTTGGCTCGTTTATTCATGGGCGACACTATAAAGCGTGCGGACCACGGTCCGCACCCACCGGGGAGGCGGACTGCGGTAGTGCCCGCCACTGACCGGCAGGCACGGGCATGCATCGATAAGGCACTGCCGGCCAGCGGCCGGCACTACCGGTGAGGCAACAGCGGGGATCAGCGCTTCTCGGCGGCGACCAGCTCGGCCAGCTGCACCGCGTTGAGGGCTGCGCCCTTGCGCACGTTGTCCGACACGATCCACAGGTTCAGGCCGCGCGGATGCGACAGGTCCTCGCGGATGCGGCCGACGTACACCGCGTCGGTGCCCGAGGCATGGGTGACCGGGGTCGGGTAGCCGCCGGCCTCGTGGCGATCGACCACTTCGATACCCGGCGACTGCTCCAGCAGCGCACGTGCTTCGGCCACGGTCACCTTGTCACGGGTTTCGATCGCTACCGACTCGGAGTGACCATAGAACACCGGCACGCGCACCGCGGTCGGGTTCACGAGGATGCTGTCGTCGCCCAGGATCTTGCGGGTCTCCCAGACCAGCTTCATCTCTTCCTTGGTGAAGCCGTTGTCCAGGAAGTCGTCGATGTGCGGGATCAGGTTGAAGGCGATCTGCACCGGGAAACGCTGCGGATCGATTTCCTGGAAGCTCAGCAGCTGGCCGGTCTGCTTGCCCAGTTCTTCCAGTGCCGAACGGCCACCGCCGGATACCGACTGGTAGGTGGACACGTTGATGCGCTCGATGCCGTACTTGCGGTGCAGCGGTGCCAGCGCGACCAGCATCTGCATGGTCGAGCAGTTCGGGTTGGCGATGATGCCGCGCGGACGGTTGCCGACCTGGTCCGGGTTGACCTCCGACACCACCAGCGGCACGTCATCGTCGTAACGGAAGGCCGAGGAGTTGTCGATCACCACCGCGCCAGCGGCAGCGAACTTCGGGGCGTATTCCTTGGACACGCTGCCACCGGCCGAGAACAGCGCGATGTCCACGCCACTCGGGTCGAAGGTGGCCAGGTCCTGGATCCTGACCTTGTTGCCGTTGAATTCGACTTCGCCGCCGGCCGAGCGCTCGGAAGCGAGCAGGCTCAGGGTGCCGACCGGGAAATCGCGCTCGGCCAGGATGGCCAGCATGGTCTCGCCGACCGCGCCGGTGGCACCGACGATGGCGACGTGGAAGCTGCGTTGTGCATTGCTCATGGGGGAACTCTCACGAAAACGGGAAGGGGGAAAACTCACGCACGACAGCTGGGTTCGGGGAGCCTCCTCGGATGGATGCGCGGAGGTTCCCTATCGTTTCCCGCTTTTTTTGTCCGAGGTCGCGCGTGCGGCAAGGGCCGCGTCGGCGTTGATCGCGCTCGGCATGCGCGACGGGCTGCCATCCAGGCCCAGCCCGGCCAGCAGATTGTCCACGGCCATCTGCACCATGGCCGTGCGCGTGGCCAGCGATGCGCTGCCGATATGCGGGGTCAGCACGATGTTGCGCAGGGCCAGCAGTTCCGGCCGCACGTTCGGTTCGCCTTCGTAGACATCCAGGCCGGCCGCCGCCAGACGACCGTTGGCCAGTGCATCGGCCAGCGCCGGTTCGTCGACGATGCCGCCGCGGGCGATGTTCACCAGGGTGGCAGACGGCTTCATCTTGGCCAGCGCGGCGGCGTCGATGATGTGGTGCGAGGCGGCGGTGTACGGCAACACGGTCACCAGATGGTCGGACTGCGCCAGCAGCGTGTCCAGAGCCACGTAGGTCGCGCCGAGCGCGGCTTCGGTATCGGCCGGCAGCCGCGAGCGGTTGTGGTACAGCACCTTCATGCCGAAGCCGTGCGCGCCGCGACGGGCGATGCCCTGGCCGATGCGGCCCATGCCGAGGATGCCCAGCGTGCTGCCATGGATGTCGGCACCCAGCATGGTCTGGAACGACCACTGCCCCCACTGGCCCTCGCGCAGCCAGCGCTCGGATTCGGTGATCCGGCGCGCAGTGGCCATCAACAGCGCAAAGCCGAGGTCGGCGGTGGTCTCGGTGAGAACGTCCGGGGTGTTGCTGGCGAGAATGCCGGCGGCGCTGAGCGCGTCGACATCCAGATTGTTGTAGCCGACCCCGACATTGGCGATCACCTGCAGCTGCGCGGCTTCGGCGATCTGGGCCGGGCCGATGCGCTCGTTGAGGGTGATGATCGCCCCATCGACATCGGCCAGCTGCGCGGCGATCTGCTGTGGCGACCAGGCGGTGACGGTGTCGGTGGTGCGCAGCTGCACGCGATCGCGCAGCGGCGCGATGGCCGCGTCGATCAGCGGCTGGCTCACCCATACCGTCGGCCGCGTATCAGCCATCACGCTGGCCGGGAATGCGCGGGGTGATGGTACCGACATCGCCGCACTGCGCGCGGTGGCGCAGCGCCTGGTCCATCAGCACCAGGGCCATCATCGCCTCGGCGATGGGCGTGGCGCGGATGCCGACGCAGGGATCATGGCGGCCGGTGGTGACTACCTCCACCACATTGCCGGCCGTATCCAGCGATTCACCGGGCAGGCGCAGGCTGGAAGTCGGCTTGAGCACCATCGAGGCGACCACCGGCTGGCCGGTGGAAATGCCACCGAGAATGCCGCCGGCATGGTTGCTGGCAAAACCCTGCGGGGTCAGCAGGTCACGATGTTCGGTGCCCTTCTGCATGGCGCTGGCAAAACCGTCGCCGATCTCCACGCCCTTCACCGCGTTGATGCTCATCAGTGCGGCCGCGAGCTCGCCATCAAGCTTGCCGTAGATCGGCTCGCCCCAGCCCGGCGGCACATTGTCGGCGACCACGTCCACGCAGGCACCGACCGAATCGCCGGACTTGCGCAGCGCATCCATGTACGCCTCCAGCTCGGGCACCTGTGCGGCATGCGGCCAGAAGAACGGGTTGTCCTCGACCACCGACCAGTCGAAACCGGCCGGCGTGATCTCGCCCAGCTGCGACAGGTAGCCGCGCACGGTAACGCCGAAGCGTTCGGCCAGCCATTTCTTGGCAACCACGCCAGCGGCCACGCGCATGGTGGTCTCGCGCGCCGAGGAGCGGCCACCACCGCGCGGGTCGCGGATGCCGTACTTGTGCCAGTAGCTGTAATCGGCATGCCCCGGACGGAACTGCTGGCCGATGTTGCTGTAGTCCTTGCTGCGCTGGTCGGTGTTGCGGATCAGCAGCGCGATCGGGGTGCCGGTGGTCAGGCCCTCGTACACCCCGGACAGGATCTCGACCTCGTCGGCCTCGCGCCGCGCCGAGGTGTGCCGGCTCTTGCCGGTGGCGCGACGCTGCAGGTCATGGTTGAATTCGGCCGCGTCCAGCGCCAGCCCCGGCGGGCAGCCATCGATCACGCAGCCGATGGCCGGC
>Ga0308165_1001612_pt1 | contig 30783 bp, 24 predicted proteins | sample PhyWR2_FD_201032 | JGI IMG/M metagenome (GOLD analysis project Ga0308165, IMG submission 201032) | Phyllosphere microbial communities from UC Gill Tract Community Farm, Albany, California, United States - DLSLW.R2 | ecosystem: Host-associated > Plants > Phyllosphere > Unclassified | place: USA... | reverse complement strand
TACTTCCAGAAATAATGGATCGTAAGTACTGGTGATATTTGCTATTGCAGTTGAAAATTTTACTGTTTTTCTCAAATGATCTGTCCAGTAATCTGCACTAAGTGCATCTTTATCCTCAAGTAAAGTACCTGTCACGGTTGATATTATCGGTATTTTTGGCGTAGAAAGGACAATTGTAGACACGAGTTCGCGGAATGTTGGTATTATCGGATCCATCATTGCAGAATGGAAAGCATGTTTAGCAGGTAGGAATTTGCTTGGAATACCAAGTCCGTTAATTTTGATTTGAAATGCTGAAAGCGATTCAACCGGACCAGCAATTACATATAAATTCTTGGTATTCTCTGCTGCAATGGACAGATCTGAGGGTAAAATGCCAAGGAGATCTAGATTTTTAACCCTAATGGATAACATACCCCCAGCTGGCAATTCACTTATCATTTGCCCCCTCAAGGCAACAAGTTTTAAGGCATCAGCTAAAGAAAATATTCCTGAGAGATGTGCGGCAACGTATTCCCCAACGCTATGTCCGCAAAACACGTCAGGTCTGCATCCAAGGCTGATCCATAATTTGGCCATTGCGTATTCGGTAGCGAAAATTGCCGGCTGAGCATATTGCGTATGCTGCAACGCTTCTGTTCCTTGGCCGGAAGAAAATAACAGCTCCTTGAGGTCAATCTTGATCAACTGTTTTAAGATATCGGAACACTCATCAATCGCCTGTTGGTAAACTGGTTCCTGTTGATAGAGGCCAAAGCCCATATTATGATACTGTGAGCCCTGTCCGGGAAACATAAAAATAAGGTCATTTGCCTTTTTCGTCAACTGGTTGATATGAAATTGATCCTGGCTATTTATGGTGAGCTGAACTGCCAAATTCTCCTTGGTATGCACAACCATGAAACCCCGATGGGTGAAAATACCACGTGAGTTTTGTAACGAAAAGCCCATATCTTCCGCCAGGGTATCAGGGTAAAGAGCTGCGTAGTTTTTTAATTTTCCGCTGTATTTTACTAAACTTTCAAGTGATTTGGCTGATATCGGGATTAACTCATAGTCACGGCAAATGGTAGTTGTTTTTATAGTGTTTTCATAACCTTCCATAATAACGTGCACATTTGTACCGCCCACCCCGAAAGAACTCACACCTGCAATCTTTTTTTGATTTGTCCAGTCCTGAAGTCGGTCGTTCACATAAAAAGGACTGTTATCAAAATCAATATTTTTATTTGGGGTGTTGAAACCAATTGAAGGCAGTAATTTTTTATGATAAAGTGATAAACAGGTTTTGATAAAACTGGCTACTCCAGCGGCTTCCGTAAGATGGCCAAAATTACTTTTTATCGAGCCTATTGCGCAGTACTGGTTATTGCTCTGATTTCCAAAAGCCTGAACAAGGCCTTCAAATTCAATAGGGTCGCCTATTGGTGTTCCAGTGCCATGAGTTTCAATGTAGGTGATTTCTGTGGTTTCGATGTCGGCATCTACAATGGCCGAAAGTACTGCATCTGCCTGGCCATCGGTGCTTGGCGCGGTAAAACTGGCTTTATCATAGCCATCATTACTTACTCCAACACCCTTAATCACCGCAAATATGGTGTCTCCATCGGCCTGTGCATCTTCAAGTCTCTTCAACAATACTACACCCGCACCATCACTAAAAACGGTACCTGTTGATTCATCATCAAAAGGCCGGCAATGACCATCTTTGCTTAAAATACTTCCTTCCTGATAAATATGGCCACTATTGATAGAGGCATTTATACTTGCTCCTCCAGCCAATGCAATATCGCACTGCATGGCCCTTAAGCTGTTTACTGCCTCTAAAATTGCCAATAGGGAAGTAGAGCAGGCCGAATTGATATTAATTGCCGGACCTTTAAGGTTTAAGTGATAGGCTGTTCTTGAAGCGATATAATCTTTATCATTAACCGTGGTAACCTGAAGCTTGCCCATGGTCTCAATTTTATCAGGATGAGCCAATACATTATTTTCATAATAAAAGTTCGGACCACATCCTGCGAATACCCCAGTTTTATAATCGACTTTTGAAGGCAGATGACCTGTTTTCTCCAATACCTCGAATGCAATTTCAAGGAATATCCTGTGCTGTGGGTCCATTAACTCAGCCAGCTTTCTGTTTATTCCGAAGAAATCCGGATCGAACATTTTAGGGTCCTTAATCACACCCCTGGCTTTAATATACAAGGGGTCTTTTTTAATCTGCTCTGGTATATTAATGTCTAGTTCTTCATCAGTGAAGAAGGTAGTGGTTTCTCTGCCCTGAGTTAATATATCCCAAAGTTCGGTTATCGTTTCTGCTCCCGGAAACCTGCCAGCCATACCAATAACGGCAATATCTCTGGAGTTATTACCGCTTGAATGACGTTTAAGGCGGGTAGATTCTAATGCTTTAGTAAGATAATTTGCAAGGCCTGAAACGGTTGGATACTGATAAAGCTTTACAACGGGGATTCTGACGTTCTGCGTATCCATAGCGATGATTAATCGCTGCGATAAAAGCGAGTTGCCGCCCAGATCGAAAAAATTATCGTTTACACCGATACGTTTAACGGCTAACACATCCTTCCAGATGGTCGCTATTTTGGTCTCCAGTACTGTTCTGGGTGCAACATAGGGGGTGGCAAGCAGATCAGAATAATCAGGAATAACCAAGCTTTTTTTATCAATTTTCCCACTAATGGTAAGGGGCATCTGATCAAGCTCTACCCAGATTCTGGGAACCATATATTCTGGCATTTTAGCACTTAAATAAGCCTCAATCTCTGTTTTTTTAAATGATGCATTTGGAACAACAAATGCAACCAATTGCTTATCACTTTCAGCATTATTTTTAACCAATACAACACTTTGGCTGATCAGGGCACTTGCATTTAATGCGTTTTCAATTTCCCCAATCTCAATCCTGTAACCTCTGATTTTTACCTGTTCATCAACTCTTCCAATATATTCGATATTTCCATCTGCCAGCCATTTTCCCATATCACCTGTTTTGTAAAAAAGGTGATTGCCCACTGCGCTTATTTTTATAAAATTTTGCGCTGTTAATGTTTCATTATTTAGATAGCCCTTGGCCAATTGCCCACCCGTTAAATAAATTTCTCCAACTGTTCCTTCTGCCACCATTTGCTGTGCTTCGTCGAGAATATAAAGCACGGTGCCTGCTAGTGGTTTGCCAATGGGTAATGATTCGGAGAGTGAAATCTGATCCAAACTACATTTGAATGCGGTAGCTGTTACAGTTGCTTCAGTTGGACCATAAACATTGTAAAATTCGCCCTTTGAATGCCACTTTAAAAACAATGCTTTTGGGCAAACATCGCCACCAACAACTATTCTTTTCAGGGTGGTGTATTTTTCGGGATCAAGGTTTTCTAAAAAGCCTGGGGTAACATCCAGGTGTGTGATCTTTTTATCCGAAACATATTTTGTAAAGCCGTGCATATCGGCCAGCAGCTCTTCGGGCAATAAAACCAGACGTGCGCCTGTAGTTAAAGCAAGAAATATCTGTTCAACAGAGGCATCGAAAGAAATGCTTGAAAATAACAAAATCCTGTCTTCTGGGGTTATGCCGTAATAACTGCTCTGATTGGTAATAAAGCTACTAACTGCTTTATTTTGGACCATCACACCTTTTGGTTTACCTGTTGAGCCGGATGTATAGATGATATAACTTACTGCTTCCCCATCAGTGTTTACTGGTAAGGGAGTTTTTGGAGCCAGATTAATCGGATCTGAATGCTCATTCAGTAGTATGGTAGTGCCAGTAAAATCTGGCGGGGTTTTAAAGGAGGTAATAAGAAAATTCGCGTCTATATCCTCGATGATGTAATTGATCCTTTCCATAGGGTACGACGGGTCTATGGGTACATAACTGGCACCGCATTTCATGATGGCCAAAATGGCAATGATCATTTCAAACGACCTGTTGAGTAAAATAGGAACCCGCGAATCCTGCTCTATTCCTTTTTCAACTAGGTAATTGGCTAACTGGTTCGACTTGATATCAAGTTCGCGGTAGGCAAGCGATTGATTATTATATTCGAGAGCAATGTGATCTGGTGATACATTACATTGGGCAGTGATGAGGGCAGAAAGGGTATTATTAAGCATACGAGATTAAGATTGGTGGTGCCGCATTTTACTATATAATAACGTAAATTACTGTTTATGAGCGTTTTGTGATTTTTTGGTGATCGTGTATATTTTTTACTAAAATACCTTATAAGGATTTAGATTGGAATAGTGCGAAAGGGCTATTAGCGGCTGAGATGGATCTGGTTTTTACTGGTTATAGAATTAGTATTCGTAACCAGTGGGTGCCTGCGAATGAAAAGGAATGCAAGGATAAAGTACGCTGAGTATGAAATAGAACAGAAAAATTAGAGTGCCCAGAAAAATTGGCTATTGCAGAAACGCTCTTCAAATGGTCGAAATGTGCTATTGTAACATAACGGATAGCTACTTCCTTATTGATCTTTCCCAGGCCGCACTCTGGCTTTTATTGATGTACCTGAAAATCCCTGCCAATACCGCGTAATTCATTACACAAAAATAATATGGCACAAATAGAGACTTGATCTTGATGTTTTTCCGTTCAAATAAAAACCCGATAAAGGCACCCGTGAAAAAAAATAACTGCGCCAAAAGCAGAAAAATATACAGGTTTCCTCCATGATTGATCACAATGGTGATATTTAGGAAAAAGGCTAATATAATTAGAAACGGAGTAAACGTCCATCTCAGAACCCTGTGCGAAAAGTATTGAAAGGTTAATACCGGGTTTCGAAAGGGATTGGCTGATTTTCGCAGGCGAAATATGGATTGGATTCCACCAGCTGCAATTCTGATTTTACGTTTTAGTTCTTCACTGGTGTTCGCAGATCCGGTTTCAGATGCATAAGCACCAGGTTCGTAGGCAATAATATAACCCTTTTCTGCAATTCGCATGGCAATCATATGGTCATCGATTATTGTATCCGTTTCTACTGGCTCATAAAGCGAGGTACGGATACTAAAAAGCTCGCCTGCGGCACCAACATTAGAATATAATTCATAGTCCCAGGCTTTCAATTTTGATTCATATTTCCAATAAAAACCTTCTCCTGCAGAACTGGCATCGGCTTGCTCGGCAACAATAATCCGTTTTTCTCCTGCAACAGCACCCACTTTTTCATTCTGGTAATGTTTTACAAGTTCCTTTACAGCCTGTTTGTTCAACATGGTGTTTGCATCCGAAAAAACAATGATTTCTCCTTTAGCATACGGTACTGCACGTTTAATGGCTGCCATTTTTCCATTTCTCACATCCATGTGCATGGCTGTAATTTCTTTAAATCCTTTAATGTGTTCTTCTGTTCTGTCAGTAGATCCATCAGTTATAAAAATAAGCTGAAAAAGTGATCGGGGATAATCAAGTTCGAGCGTATTGTGGATCTTTTGAAGTATCATATCCTCCTCATTCCATGCCGCCACAATTAATGTTACAGAGGGAAATGTAGATTGACCAAAAGGTTTTCGAGGCTTACTGAAAAGTCTTTTGAGTCTGATCAGGAAATATAATACAATGCCATATCCTAAAAAAGTATAGGTTACAACTGCAAGAGAAATCCAGAATGTGGTGATCATAGGGGAATGAGATTAATAATTGATGATGGATTTTGATATAAAATTTTTTTGAGATGATTTGGATTAACTTGGGGGCAGAACAGTTTTTGACTGCCTAAAATTCCAAACAATAGCTTTATGGAAATGAGGAAGGAGATCAGTTCTTTTTTGAGCGATATAGAGCAGCACCTGCTTTGGCGCCGCTATACAGGAAAAATAGAGCCCAAATAATATCTTATTAAACAGGTTAGCATTGCGTCTGATAAATAATATTCTATTGCGTGCTACAAAATAAGCTTTCAGGGCACTTTCGCGGCCTACACTTAAAGATTCTTTATGAAAGATGTGGGTTTTACCCGTAAACCATATTTTTTTCCCAACTTTCCTAAACATTTCGCACCAGTCTAGTTCTTCATAATAAAGGAAATATATTTCAGGCATCAAACCTGCCACCTTAATATCAGCAGCCCTGCACATCATTGCTGCACCATGGCAAAAAGATGTTTCACTGCTAATCTGCGAATATTGTTCATTGTTTTTTTCTAGCAGGCCTACTGTCCTGTTTCTACAGGTAGCATAGTTCATTGGCGTAAAACCGGCATATTGAATAAGGTCAGGTTGGTCAAAATATAATATTAGCGGCGAAATTATACCGATTTCCGGATGAGTGAACATTTCGTTGATCATCACCTCTACCATTCCTTTTACTACTTCAGTATCATTGTTCAGCATCAGGATATATTCTCCTTTTGCCGATCTGATACCTAAATTATTTCCTCCGGCAAAGCCCAGGTTTTTTGCAGAACGGATGTAAACTACATCAGGATAACACCTCGTGAAGGCATCACCTTCATCTTCCAAACTGCCATTATCAACAATGATTACCTCTAATTCGGCTGTATTGAGATTATTTTTTATCGACGTTAAAAGAGCAAGCGTGGCAGCAGGCTGGTTGTAGTTTACCGTAATAATTGATGTTAATGCCATTTCTGCAAACTTAGCCAAAGCATAGGTTTCGGTATATAGCCTTTTTGGGTGGTTCTCATTGCGGTTCACTCATTAAAAAGGTGGTGTATGATGGTGATCAACAGGTAAATGAATGATTGTATAAGCTTATTTTTTTCAACAGCGAATTGAAATAGTGAAAAAAGGCTATATAACAGGCAATTGTGGCATGGTAGCTTTGTCCACATCTTAACTAACCATTTAATTACTAAACTGATTGCTGTATGTTAAACCTCAAAGCAACGAATATCAAAAACAGACTCTTTTTGATATTGTTATCCATGTTATTTACAAATTTATTATTTGCCCAGCAAATCCTGCTGATCGGCTCGGATTCGAGAGATGAAAATAAACGGGGAAATGCAGATCTGATAATGGTTATCACTGTAAAAAACAAAGAGGTAAAGCTGACTTCCATTTTACGTGATACCTATGTTTACATTAAAGGTTATGGCAATCAAAAGATCAATGCAGCATATCGGTTGGGCGGGCGAGAATTATTGATTTCCACAATTAATGCAAATTTCAAAACCAAACTGTCATCGTCTATCGTTACCGATTTTAGCAATACGGCAAGGGTAATCGACTCTTTCGGAGGGATAACTTTAACTATAGATAAAGGAATCCACCATTATGTAAACAATTATATCGGCGAACAGGCTTATTTAAAAGGAGTACCGCTTTTGCCGCTTAGCCGTACCGGAACAATTAAAATGACGGGAGACCAAGCTTTAGCATATGCCCGAGTACGGGTGGCTGGAACCTGCTATGATGACCATGCAAGGGTTGAAAGGCAAAAAAATGTGACCAAAGCGGTAATCAGTTATGCCGTAAAAAACAAATCGGTTGCCTTAAAAAATATATCAAATTTATGGTCGATGATCGATACTGACATTAACCTGAGAGATTATATCAAAACATTTAGCTCATTTCTGAATAAACAGCGCTTGCCCAGATCGCAGGTATTTCCACAGGGGAATTTGTACAGTAACGAGCGGATTAATGGTGTAGGCCTTGTGCTTAAAATTAACGACTTCAGGCGGGCATCTTATGATCTAAATGATATGATCAGATAATCCATGAGGTTATACAAAATAATTTAGATGAGAAAAGGAAAAATTTTGAGCGTTGACCAAGCCTGTGGGCATGGTTTTATTGAGGATGAGAATGAACAGGAAATTATATTTAATTTGAGCAATTTGAATGCAAAGATTGATGTGAGCGATGAAGTGTTATTCGAAATTGCTATGGATGTTTCTGGTTTAGTGGCAATAGATATCATGTTATTATAAATCCAGATATGCGCTTTCCTGAGATTTTTTGCTCTACACTTTGATCTGAATTTACTGGTTACCTTAAATTTTAACCTCCTGATTTTAATTTTTTATCTAATTGTAAATCAATGAAATAAAAATAATAAGAGCAATGCATAAGGTGATTAGGAAAATACTAAATGTCAATTTATCTTTCCTATTTGGTTTTACGGTTCTGGGGTCAATCATAGGCTAACATTAATGGTTGATAAAAGAAAATTATACGATTAACAGTAGTGCTTAATAATGAGTTTTTATCATTTTGTTCATTTTACACTACATTCTGATAATTGCCTTGGTTTTGCAAAATATAGCCTCTTTAAGTTGAAGTTTTATCCACAATTTAAAAGTTCTCCATAAAGATTTTAAAGCTGCCGAAGCACTAATACTGCTTTAAAATAGGTTCAATTGGTAAGGTTTATTTAAATAATTGTGGCACGAAGAGCACAAGATAGTCTCGCCAGTTTGACCATGTATGGCCGCCTTCACTTTCCGAATATGTATATTTTATACCGTTATTATCTAGTTTTTTCCTATAATCTGCAACTGTTTTGTAAAGGAAATCAGTTTTGCCTATGCCAATCCAATATAATTTTAAGCCGTTTTTGAACTGATTAGTTAAAGTCACATCAAAATTTTCGTAAACAGGGGAGGTAGTTTTGCCAAAAGGCATAATGGCCGGTGAAAAAAGACCAACATAATCAAACGTTTTTGGATAAAACCTACTGATGTGCAGTGAATGAAAGCCGCCCATGGATAAGCCTGCAATTGCCCGGTGGGATTGATCTGCTTTTACCCTATAGTTTCCTTCAATAAATTTGATAATATCCCCAAACGTTTCTTCCATTTTGCCATCCATGGTGTTGGGCAATTGCATGGTTGGCTTATAAAGACCCTTTGAATCTTCTCCAGGGGCTGCGGCCTGTGCTACATTTCCATTGGGCATAACCACAATCATCGGCGTAGCTTTACCTTGTGTAATCAGGTTATCTAAAATCTGTGCAGTTCTGCCCAGTGCCAGCCACGCTTCTTCATCACCGCCCATACCATGCAACAGGTACAATACCGGATATTTGCTTTTGCTTTCCTCATAGCCTGGCGGCGTGTAGATGGAAATTCTTCTGTCTTTTTCATTTCCAGGTGATTTATACCATCTTTTGCTAACCGTTCCATGAGGGATATCTTTTACCAGGTAGTTATCCGCTTTTCCGCCCGGTAAGATAACTATATTCACTACCGATGCCACATCCCTAATCTGGTAAACATTATTTGCATCCCTGATCTTCAAACCATCAACAATAAAGGAATAGCTATATAATTCGGGCTTTAAAGGAGATGTAGTGAAGCTCCATAAACCATCATCCTGTTTGGTCATGGTAACGGGATCACTTTTTTCGAGCAAATCGCCCTGCAATTCCACTTTTTTTGCATTTGGCGCCATTAAACGAAAAGTAAGGCTTTTGTCTGCGTTGATTTCAGGAGAGGTAATATCTTTCTTGTTATTAAAATTCAGATTTTCCTGTGCCTGCCCACTAAATGTGACGAATAGGAATAAAGCAAAAAGCATTTTCTTTACCATTAGGAATATTTTTTGTTAAAAAGTTAAATTTGGTAACAGGGTAATGTTGAAAAGGCAATTTATAATTTATTTTTCTTTGATAGATATGGTCTTAATAATAAAATAGCCAGTTCTACTTTTTGTAAACATGCGTTGCATTGCTGGTTGCCCTAATTTAAGCAAAACAGTTTAATTATCTTGTTTCGTAATTAAGGTTGCAGGTATGATTTATAATCTGCCGCTTAATGATGCCGCCTGTTTTTCCAATAGTTCAATCAAAGCTTTGGCTGTTGGCCCAGCAGAAAGCGGATTTTGACCGGTAATGAGTAAGCCATCAGTTTCTACATGTGTAAGGAAGGGTACCAGGGCGGTTTTTAATTCTGCGCCAAGTTCTTCAAGTCTGGTTTGCAGTAGGTAAGGTACATTGCCATTGCGGCCTACCATTGTTTCCTCGGTATTGCTGAAAGCAGAAATTGTTTTCCCTTTCAGAAAACCCGGTCTTTGTTTTTCTGCATTAATCAGTGCTGCCGGGCCGTGACATACTGCTGCAACGGGTTTGCCTGAGTCAAGGAACTCATGTATCAAAATGCCGCTGTTGTTATCAAAAGCCAGGTCCCAGATTGGCCCATGTCCACCCGGATAAAATACAGCACTATAACCCGAGGCGTTGATCTGATTCAACACTGTGGTGTGCGAGAAAGCTGCCTTCGCTACTTCATCATCGGCAAATCTGCGGTTTGAGCCCGTGATGTGTTCGGTTAGTTCACTCATCGGATCAATGGGTGGCCGGCCTCCCTTTGGACTGGTTAAAGTTACCGTAAAGCCAGCATCAATAAACGCATAATAAGGATCTGTAAATTCACCTAACCACACACCAGTTTTGCCGTCGGTGTTTTCCATCCCGCTATGCGAGGTGAGCACCATTAATATCTTTTTCATTTAGTTTTATTTAACATCATCCTTACCCAGTTCATTGCCTTCCTCATCTATCTGCTGGTGCTCGTCCCAATTCGACCCTTCGCTTGGTTTGGGTTGTGGGGTTGCATCGGTTTGGTTTTCTTGCTGTGCCTTTTCGTCTTTTTCTTTTGGATCTTCCATTTTTACTGATTTTTAGTTTAGTTGACAACAAAACATAAGCACAATGGTTCGGGAAAGTTGAAAAGACTTGTAGGAATAAGCGCTCTTTTAACTGGGCTGGTAAACAGATTTACCAGGTTCTGATATTCGGAAGGTAAGATTGATCCTTGGGCCGACATTTCGGGCAGTTTTTGGTACATGGTGTTCATACTGATCCTGCATCGTCTCGTCCATCAATAGAAAACTCCCATGGGTTAATGGTATATCCAGAACTGAAATGTCTTTTCTGGATTTATGGCGGACCTTGAAAATTCTGGTATCACCAAAAGTTACCGATGCAATGTGATGATGCCTGCCATCTGCCGGAAGGGTATCGCTGTGCCAGGCTACCGAATCCTTTCCGTCGCGGTAAAGGTTTAACAATACGCGGTCGAAGGTGATGTTACAAGTATTTTCTATCGCTTGTTTAATCTCTATCAGAGTGGGATTCCACAGGTTTCCATTTTCACCACCATAATAGGCGGTCAGTCTGGGGTCAGCAACCATTTTATCATACATTTTACGGGTACGCTGTTGCCAGGGCGTTTCATCGTGTAGTATGTTAAAATATTTATCGGCCTGTGGCTTGCTGAAAAAATGCTGCCATAACCTTAAGCTGGTTTGCGGGAGTTGGAAATCGGTATACCTTTTTATGCCTCCGTCAAACAGCTCCGTTTCTTCAAAAAGGGTCATGCTGTAAAGTTACATTTTTTAATTAAAAACTAAAAATATTAGTATTTATGGTTGTGGATCACGTTTGCTTTTTATCAGCTTGCCGATTTAGCATTATTGCAAACGAAGTTGTATAAGTGGCTTTGTTTGAATATTCTCATATTAAATATTTTATTTAGACTGGTCTGTCTAAAATTATACATTTGTTCCATGAAGGTAAACATCTTGCGCGAACGGTTATTAGATACCGCTGGGCGCCTATTTTATGAACAAGGTTATCAGCAAACCGGAATCAACCAGATTATTGCTGAAGCAGGTATTGCCAAGGGTTCGTTTTATTATCATTTTAATTCCAAAAGTGGATTACTGGTTGCGTACCTGGATCGTTTTGTAAATAACTGGATTTTGGGTGCTGATATTTTTCTCGCTGAAATTGCAGATCCCAAGGCGCGTGTTGCCGGACTAATCAGCTACCGGATCGCAAACCAAAAGAAAAATGGATTTAACGGCTGTGCCTTGGTAAAGGCAAATGCGGGGCTTGAGGCAGTAGACGGAGAACTACGCAAATATATCGGAGAGCTGAAACAGCAGATGCGTGATTACGTTGCTGCGGTGATATCCCATTCCGGCCATAAAAAGATCATTTCTGATGAAGCATTGACCGACATGGTGGTTCTGTTGGGTGATGGTGCACTGGTGGGTACGGCTATTTACCACAATACAGATGATCTTGAAAAGGCAGTTGCACTAATTACAGCATTAATATGAGCCGTCGCATTTCACCATGGTTAGCCCTATTGATCGTATTAACCGCTCCGCTGTTATCGGTTATTGATGTATTTATTATTAATGTTGCTATTCCCTCTATCAAAACAGGGGTTCATGCGAGTGATGCCCAGATTCAGCTTGTTATTGCAGGTTATCTTCTAGGTTATGCTTCATTTTTGATCACAGGGGGAAGGATGGGCGATCATTTTGGGAGAAAACGTGTTTTCTTTTGGGGAATGGTCGGCTTTACCTTGTTTTCTTGCCTATGTGGGGTTTCCCAAACGGCTACCCAGCTTAATATCGTGCGATTTTTGCAGGGTGTAAGCGCTGCTTTCATGGTTCCACAGGCTATTGCCTTTATCCAGGTGTTATTTGCCGATCCAAAAGAACGGTCTAAGGCGGTTGGCTGGTTTGGTATTTCATTAGGCCTTGCTTCTATTATCGGGCAGGTGCTGGGCGGTTATTTTGCAGGTGGCCATTTTTTTGTGGCAGGATGGAGGCTGATTTTTTTGGTCAACCTGCCGATCGGTATTTTATCGCTCTTGGCGGCATACCGTTATCTTCCCGAAACGGCTAGGCATAGAGGGGCTAAAATGGATGTTTCTGGTGTAGTTATTTTAACGCTGGCTTTGTTCAGTCTCATTTATCCGCTCATTCAAGGCCGCGAATCGGGATGGCCCTGGTGGAGTTTTGCATTGTTGGCGTTATCGTTAATGATCTTTGTCTTTTTCTTTTTTAACCAGCGTAAAAAGAAGTCGCTGGGCAAAAGCCCTCTTGTTGATGAAGCACTTTTCGGTTTCCGCGATTTTAATATCGGCCTTTTGGCGGTACTGTTCCATTTTATGATGCATACCTGTTATCTGTTGATGAGTGCGGTATTCTTACAGAACGGACTTGGTTTAAGTCCGTTAGTTTCAGGTTTGTATTTTGTTGCTCCAGGCCTGCTATTTACTTTCACTTCGGTGTTGGCCTCAAGGTTGTTGCCTAGATACGGTACATTGGTTATGCAGGTTGGGATTGCAATTATTGTATTGACCTTTGGCCTTCAGATCGGTTATTTCAAAATAGGTGTTGGTGTAGTAACACTTTTTGTATTGCAGGCGCTTTATGGATTTGGAAATGGCCTGGTGCTGCCTTCCTTATTGAATGTAACCCTTCGAAACATGCCCGGTGAATTTGCAGGTGCCGCTGCCGGAATTTATTCTACTGTGCAACAAACGGCTTCAGCTTTGGGTATCTGTATTATTGGTGGCTTGTTTTATTACATAAATGAACATACCAAAAGTCCACAGTTAGCTTTTCACTATGGGCTCGTTGCAGATATTGCATGTCTTTTATTAGTTAGCGTATTTTTATTTTTCCTCCCAAAAAAGATGGGTGATAAAGTTGTGGATCATATTGGAGAATAAGGGTGATTGCTTAAGGCTATCTGGGTATAAGGTTTCATCCTAAGCTGTGGGGGAACGAATTTGATAAAAACAATGTTTATTTCTTATGGACTGGGTTCCATCTATTAAATATCGGCCCGTTCCGCATTCACACTGATTAGCTATTCCGCTGGAAACCCGGATCAAATACCGCGCAGTTTGATGTTACAGTATGTATTTCTCATAGAAAGGTAATTTACATGCTAACCGATTGGGAAAAGAAATAAAAGGTATAATATTGCAGCTCCAGACGGTAGGAAAGCGCAGATCGTTTCCTGTACCAGTCTGTTTTTTTTGCGATATATGAACACAATAAATTTGATCAAGATGAACCTAGCTGTGCTCTGTTGTGCGGCACTATTATTTCCTGCCGTGGCTTTTGCACAGAACAGGGAGCAAAAAAGAATACAATCTTCAACTCAGGTACTTTCTGGTTTTGGTAAAATGAAAGAATCCATTCCTTCAAAACTGCTTGAGCTTACCCAGGGTGTTGTAATAGTGCCCAAGCTCATTAATGCAGGTTTTGTAATAGGTGGTAAAAGAGGCAGGGGAATTGCAATGGTGAAAAGGGCAGACGGCTCCTGGAGCAATCCTGTATTTGTAACCATTACCGGGGGAAGTATAGGTTTGCAGGCCGGTGTACAGTCCACTGAACTCGTTCTTGTTTTTACGCATGCCAACAGTTTAACTGCGATTAAGAAAAGCAGCTTTACCCTTGGAGGTGATCTTTCTGTGGCTGCAGGTCCCGTTGGACGGAGTTCTGCAGTAAATACAGATTACAAATTCGATGCTGAGGTTTATTCCTATTCCCGTAGTAAAGGGCTTTTTGCAGGCCTTTCTATTAATGGCGCATCGTTGGAGATTGATGTGGCTGCAAATGCAGCTGTATATGGCAAAGATATGGATGTTGCAGAAATATTTGCTTCTGAGGGGGATCCTGATGATACAATAGGAGAGCTTAAATCCATGCTTGGTAAAATGAAATAATTGAATATTTTTAAATCTATATGTTGAAATTGTTTTTGGTTTTAATTAACCAAAAATTCACCTAATTTGTTTGGGCATCTCAGGGAAACGACTGTTAGTTTGATTTAAATGCCAGATTATGAGTTGATTGGTATTTTGGTTTTGATAGTCACTTCGTGATTTTTTATAAACAAAGATTACCAGCCGCTGCCGAAATAAAATTCAACTAGTGAAAGCATTAAATTATTTTAAATACGATCATGATCATGCCAAACAATGCCCACCCAGAGGTATATTTAGGCGTATGAGACTTTTAGTTTACCCAGATATTGGAGCGTATTTTTCGAATATTATTTGCATTTTGCCATGAATTTTAGATGCATTTCGCGCATCTAAATACCTTGAAATTACGATTAAGACTAACTTTTCTTTCAACCCTGTTGTGCATCATCATTAACATTGATTTAAATGCACAAGTTCGAACGCATACGATTAAAAGCCCCGATAACAATATTACTGCAACAGTTTTTCTAGACAACAATTTATTGAAATACAGTGTAAATTACAAAGGGAAAAAAGTGATCGAACATTCGTCGCTGGGTTTTGAGATCTCTGTAATTAAGTATGATAACGCCGAGCGTTTGATTTCCTCTAAAACGGAAGTTATTCAAAATCAGGTAGAATCCGCCGGATTCAAATCGTTTAACACAATTTCAAGAACGATCCAGAACAACTACGAAACGATACTAAACTACTTCGATAACAGATCAACCAATGCCTCGGCAGAATCTTTCAATGCAAAGATAAAGGCCTTTAGAGCACAGTTTCGAGGGGTTAGAAACGTAAAATTCTTCCTATTTAGACTAACAAAAGTTTATGCCTAGGATTTCTCCCCAACTTTTTTGCTTGATCCGTTTTTTGGTCAAAAAAGCCACTAAATACCAAAAAACAAAAGCCTGCAAATCATTTATTTGCAGGCTTTTAGTGTTTTTCGGTGAATTTTGTTACTGATTCCAGTGGAGCCGAAGGGAGTCGAACCTTGGCTTTAAATATCTATATATCAGTAATTTGAAATATTTTTTTGGGCTTATTAACCAAAAACTCACCTCTATTTTTTAAATGCAAATTCTGTACTGTAAATATACGAACATCTCTCATTCCATAAGTTATTATTTTGGCAAAACTGGTTTTTTGCACTTTTGATGTCGAGTTGGTTTTAGTATGTGTTTTTCTGAATAATTCGGAAAAAGCTCCACCATACGTTTGCAACTTGATGGTTTTTAATTTATCTACATTACCTTCCACTTATCGATTTAGCTGTGTAAACTAGTTCTAATATTTTAACTCAAAAACTACAAGTAAATTTAGGATGAGACAGGCGTTGATTGAATTGATACCTTTCGGAAATGAACAATCCAAATTTTTGATCTATATTGTAGCAATGGAAAAAGAACAGCTCATCAATTTTATTAAGTCCAATATTCCGCATATCAGTGTCACGCCTAAAGGGCTGGAAATCATTGCCGCCCATTTTGAGGAAATCGAGTTTTCGAAAAATGAGTTTCTTTTGAAACAGGGGAAAGTGAGCAATTATTATTATTTGGCTGAAGGTTTTGTGAGGGCCTTTACCTTTGATGAACAAGGGAATGAAATTACCACTTTTTTCTATCCAGAAGGCAGAATTGCGTTTGAGGCTTCGTCTTTTTTTCTTCATCATCCTTCTACTGAAAATCTACAGGCCATCACAGATTGTAAGGTTTACTCCACCAGCTTTGAAAAACTTAACATGCTGTTCCATTCGGTGCCGGAGTTTAGGGAATTTGCAAGAGCTATGCTGGTAAAAGAATTCGTGGCCTACAAGCAGCGAACCCTGTCCATGATTAACAAGAGTGCAGAAGAGCGATATGCTGAACTGGTGGCCAAGTTTAGCGAAGTTTTTAGATATGCCCAGCTGAAACATATTGCATCTTATCTTGGCATAACAGATACCTCCCTAAGTCGCATTAGAAAAGAGTTCGCGAAAAAATAATATTTCATTTCTTGTCATTTGGTAATTTGCTTTCTGTCAATTGGTAAGTAGGTTTTGGTTAATTCTAGCGTCCTTCGTATGGTATTTAAAAAACAAGACAATGGAACATTTACCAATTTACGTTTATCTAACATTCGGTGTAACGGCTATACTTGCCATTTGGTTATTTTATCGAGCAACAAATCAATCAAAAACTTTTTTAACTGGGCTCTTGCTCTGGATCATATTCCAATCCGGACTTGCTATAGGCGGTTTCTACAGCAGTCACGATACTTTAACTCAACGCTTTCCATTCTTGATTGTACCGCCATTACTATATCTGATTTATCAGCTATTAACCAAAAAGGGGAAGGCTTTTCTTGATGGGCTAAATCTTCCTGCCCTCACTCTTTTTCACGTGATCCGAATTCCGGTAGAACTGGTGTTATTCTGGCTGTTCCTAAACAAGTGTGTTCCTGAAGCAATGACCTTTCATGGAAGGAATTTTGATATTTTTTCCGGAATCTCAGCCCCATTAATCTATTATTATGGCTTTGTGAAAAAGAGTTTGAACAACTGGGTCATCATAGCATGGAATCTCATCTGTCTGGCATTGCTGTTGAATGTAGTTTCTTCGGCTATTCTTTCTTTGCCTGGAAGGTTTGTGCAATTTGACTTTGAGCAGCCTAATATTGCATTGGGTTATTTTCCATTCGTTCTGCTACCATCTGTACTGGTTCCGTTGGTTTTGCTATCCACAGTTGCCTCACTCAGGCAGTTGTTGAAGAAATAACTTGTATTGGTTTTGTAGTTAAACGACTTGTGATTATGAAATATTCCACACCTATTTGGTTAAAATTGGTTATTTTATTTTCCTAAATTAAAATCACTATCTGCTAGTTCTGATAAGTCACTGCATATTTATCATAGAACCACCAAAATTTGGAAAGAAACTCTTTCGCCGAAATACCCCTTAGTGTGTTGAGATATAAATGCATAATTAGCCCTTTCGTTTGAGTATGATTAAGTATTCCTGTTGTCTATCTGAAAAAGTATAAGATGTTTTTAGAAAATAGATCACGAATGGTTGGTGTCGACATCGGTGGTTCCCATATTACAGTATCATTGGTTGATCTGGAGAATCAATGCATCACACCAGAATCAGTTATAAGAAGTTCAGTAAATACACATGGTACCGCAGATGAAATACTTGCCACCTGGGTATCAGCAATCAAAGAAGTGGTGGGCCAACAAACTATAGATCATATTAGAATTGGTATCGCTATGCCCGGTCCATTTGATTATGAAAACGGCATATCCCTCATCAAAGGAATGAACAAGTACGAATCGCTTTACATGGTTGATATCCGTTCCCACTTTGCCCGCCAATTGGGCCTACCATTAGATCAGATACTTTTTAGAAATGACGCTGAAGCCTTTCTTCATGGGGAGGCCAATTGTGGAGCTGCCTTTGGACATACCAAGGCTTTGGGTATTACTTTGGGTACCGGACTTGGTTCGGCTGTCCATGAAAAAGGCAGTACTACGGACGCAAATCTTGGGGTTTCCTGTTTTCGTGAAGGAATAGCCGAAGATTACCTATCCACACGTTGGTTTGTAAAACGATACCGTGAACTTACCGGCCTTAACGTTAAGGATGCCAAGGCAATTCTTGATATTGTTCCAACCGATACAACAGCGGCAACAGTTCTTCATGAATTTATTGATAACCTCTCGGAGTTTCTTTATTCATTTATAAAAAGGGAAAATCCTGAGGTCGTGGTCATAGGTGGAAATATTGCCAAAGGACATTTATTGTTTATGGAAAAAGTTAATGCTAAACTGGTTAACCTGGGATGTTCTGTTCCTGTAAAAGTCACCTCTCTTTGGGAGGATGCGGCAATGATCGGAGCTGCTTTTTATTGGAAATCATCGGTTATGGAAAATTAAATCAGCCGATATGAAAGAAAGACTCATTTTGATCTGCCTGCTGGCATGCTATAATTTCTGTTCAGCACAAAAGCTGTTGACCTTAACAAATCCCATCAACATATACCGATCGGACGAACTGATTGTAATGAAAAGATCGGAAATGGTCAAATTGATAAGTACCGGCAAACCTTATATGAAGGTTATGAAGGAGGGTCAAGAGCTGCAGGTTCAGTTTGACGATCTTGACAATGATGGAAAATGGGACGAAGCTGTTTTTCTATACTCTTTCGCGCCGTTCGAAAAGCTTGTTCTTAGCATCACGGCAACCGGAGATAAGCCGCATAGTTTTAAACAAAGGGCGCACGTAAGGCAGATGCGCAAAAATACCGATAATTCTTTTGGACCTAACCTGTCCAGCGATTCCATTCCCAAAGGCCAACAGAATACAGATTTTTCGAAGGTTAAACTCCCTCCCTTTTTAACTGAAGGGCCTGCGTGGGAAAACGATAATGTGGGTTTCCGCCTGTATTTTGACATCCGTAACGGAAAAGACATCTGGGGCAAAACAACCCCGAGAATGATGATGGATTCGGTCGGGGTAAACCCTTCGGTGATTTACCACAATAGGGCAGAGTGGGGAATGGATATCTATAAAGTCGGATCCTCTTTAAGTGCCGGCGCCCTTGCCATAAAAATAAGGCAGCCTGGCGGTAAAGATTCACTCATCAGGCTTGGTGGAATCAATATGGGGAGGGTGATCTATCAAAAGATAGCTGACGGACCTATAAGGGCGAAATTTAAGCTATATTACCCTGAATGGAAGTTCTCGGCCGGTTATGATCCCATATCATTATCGGAAGAAATCAGCATATGGGGAGGACAGTATTTTTATCAGAGTGAGATCAGGCTATTAGGGGCTCCCGGAAATTCAAAGCTTGTAACAGGCTTTGCCAATTTATACAGCGTTCCCTCAGCTGAGCTTAATGGTAAAAAAACAGCGGTATTATATTCGTATGGACTACAGAGTGAAAATAAAGATGGTCTTGGTTTAGCCATTATGGGATCCAAAGATGAAATTCACTCTTTCGATGATTCATTGCCAAATGAAAAGGATATAAAGGATAGTTATCTTGTAACATTGAATATACCTGCTAAAAACAATTCTACAACATTCCGTTTCTACGCCGGATGGTCTCCATCTGATCCGCATTTCCTCAGTAGGGAGGGATTTGTTAATTTTCTTAAAGGACAAACTGAGATCTATGAAAAAAAGATCTTAATGAAGTGGAAATAATATCTCCAAAAAGGAAGTGAAGTAAAGACCGGTAATATACATATTATCGGTTTTTTGCTTTTTTACCGTTCCGCGTTTAGCAGAACCGATCACCTTTTTGAATAAATGTATTAATAACGTTTATTTATTGCTATTATATTAATTTCAGTATTCTCAAATTGAAATAATCGTAAAAGTAACGATTATCTTGCTAAACCGGTTTAGGTTTTATAAGTTTGACATACCAAATATTTATTTAACCGAGCCATGCAAGAAAAATATTTTTACTTGCCGTCTTACCCGCCGACGGATTTAACCGCTCTTCCTGACAGGGAAGCTGAGTACATCAACTTTTGTTTGCTAACTTTTCCAGGTTTAGCTTCAAACAGCTTTTTACTAAAATATTCTGGTTTTCCGATGGATTTACGTAATCAAAATTTTTAGCTATGAAGCAGGTAGAAAATAAGAAAATTATCCAGGAGTCTAACATGGTCGGGCTTTGGGAACGCACAAGGACAGGGGACCATAGTGCCTTCGCACAGATCCACAAAAAACTCTATCCAGGTCTTTTTGGCTATGCAATTAAAATGGTTAAAGATGAAAAACTAGTAGATGACCTTCTGCAGGATCTGTTTATCAAATTTTGGCAGAACAGTGCACGCATCGGAGCCATCCAAAACGTTAAAGCCTATTTTTACAGGTCAACAAGATCAATAGTCTTAAATCATATCAAAAGCACTACACTCAAGGCGACTAAACTTTTGGGGCTGCCGGAGCCTGATCTTGAATTTTCGAAGGAAGATATCATCGTAGCAAGCGAATATCATAGCGAGTTATGCAGAAAACTGAATTGCGCTGTTAACGGGCTCCCTAAAAAACAGCGCGAAACCGTTTACCTACGTTTCTATGAAAATATGGAGTATCTGCAGATTGCAGAAATTACGGGGATCAAATACCAATCTGTAGTTAACCATATATATCGGGCCGTTCAATCACTAAAAGAGGTGGCAGAGCTGAAACATATCTACGCTGCATAATTATAATTTGCCGGCACTAATAATTAAACGCGCATTTTGAGTATACCGGAGGTTTTTTACTGTCTTATCAACATGACAGTAAAGAAATCCAAAGCTTTTGAAACCGGAGAGAGATCCCCTTTGGATTTTAAAATAAATTCTGTTCCGCCCGAAAAGATTAAAGCCCATTGGCAAAAGATTTTAAAAGTAATAGCTGAGAAGGGTAAGAAAGCAAGAAAGTAACAAAGCCAGAAAATAGTACCCATCTACCAGTGGAATACTACAAAATAATTTCAAAAACAAAAGAGAGGGAAAACTCTAAAAAATCTAACCAGATAGTATGAAAAAATGTTTTACAAATTGTTATACGGCAATCAGTCGTATTCATGATCATTTACGAAAAAGAAGGAGTTTCAGTTTAGCGGTAGTGTTGCTGCTGTCCCTTCAGCTCGTGAGTTTTTGGAGTGTGGCCCAGGAAAAAACAATTACTGGCGTAATCAGAGATGTATCAGGACTAACGCTACCGGGGGTAAGCGTAAAAGTGAAAAATACCCAGGTTGGAGCAAGTACCTTGGGTGATGGTAAGTTTTCGATCAAATTACCTTCTGGCCAGACAAATCCTGTACTGGTCGTTTCTTACGTCGGCTACGATAGCCAGGAGGTAACCATCGGTTCACAGACCAATATTACAATAACCTTAAAAGAAACCAATAAGGACCTCGATGAGGTTGTTGTTGTGGGCTATGGAACCAGAAAGAAAGAGACCCTTACAGGTGCAATTGCTACCGTAAGTGCTAAGTCATTTGAGGACAAAGGCTCTCTCCCAAGTCCCTTGCAGGCATTACAGGGGCAGGTTCCGGGAGTTATCATCACCAGATCGTCTGCGGCACCGGGTGATGAAGCCTGGGGAGTAAAGCTCCGTGGCGCCGTATCGGTGAATGCCACAGAACCATTGGTGGTAATTGATGGTGTTGCCGCAGACAGCTTTAGGGAACTTAGGTTAATCAACCCGTCTGATATCGAAAATATCAGTTTCTTAAAAGATGCATCTGCGGCCATTTACGGGTCAAGGGCTGCCGGAGGGGTAATGTTGGTGACAACCAAGAAAGCCAAACTAGGAAGAACTACAGTAGAATACGGTGGCTCTTATACAAGGAAAATCGTTGGTTTGCAGCCAAGACTGATGTCTATGGATGAATGGGCCAGCGGTGTTATCGATGCCCGTACAAATGATGGCTTCTTAGCTGATGACGTTTGGATCAGGTACGCGCAATTGGCCTTACAGAATAAGGGAGGTTATGTAGACCTCACAAAATCAGGCGCTCCCATAAGTGGTGCTTTTACCGATGTTAAGGACTTTGTTTTCCTGGATAATAACTGGACCGACATTCTTTGGGGTGGTGCAAATTCCATGCAGCACGATTTAAGTGTATCCGGTAGAAATGAAAAATCGGGATATCGCCTTTCATTAGGGTATCTGGATGATGATGGTACCCTGCGTTACGGTAATAACACAAACAAAAGATATAATATCCGTTTAAACAATAATTTCAATTTGTCTGATAAGGTAAGTATCGAATCGGTTATTGCCTATAACAGGCAGGCCCAGGTATCGCCAACAATGTTGGGTAATGTTCTGGGCCAGGGCTATCCCCAGCCCGGACTTCCCGCTGAAGGACTTACAGGAAAACCTTATGCATGGGGCGGGCAGTTTACACCGGCTGCATTTGCACAGTACGGTGGAGATAATAAACTGAAAGTCTCCCAGCTCAGTATTTCGGAAATGCTAAAGTATAAAATTACCCAAGACTTAAGTTTTGTAACCAATTTAGGTTACAACACGAGCTATGCAGGTCGTGATACGCAACAAAATCCGATCAACTGGTACAATTATACCGGAACAATATTAGTTCAGAGCAATCCGACGCAGGCGGCAAGTTATTTCCAGAAATCGGGCGCCACAACCGACTTTTATTCAGCTGCAGCCTACCTGCAGTATGTAAAAACGATCGCTAAGGATCACAATCTCGACATTACCGCTGGTGCCCAGTACGAAAGAAATGAGTATGATTATAGTTTCACCAAAATATTGGATATTAACCCATCTCTCAATGTTCTAAGCGGAGCTGGGGCTACAACAACCGGTAAGACAAAAAATCATTATGCGCTCGGATCATATTATGGAAGGGCCAGTTATAATTACCAATCTAAATATCTTTTCGATTTCAATGGACGTTATGATGGTTCGTCAAAATTTTTACCTGTAAACAGATGGAACTTCTTCTATAGTTTTGCAGGCGCATGGCGCCTGTCGCAGGAAGATTTTTTAAAAGGTAACAGCTTTATCAGCGAGCTTAAGTTGAGGGCATCGTATGGCATTGTTGGAAATCAGGCAGGCATTGATCTTTACGATGGACAACAGTTATATTCACTGGCCAGCGCTACTGGAGCTTATCTGGGACCGGGCCAGGTCTCTTACGTTTCCCCTAGTGGAACAATGGTCAGCTATAACAGGACCTGGGAAAGGCTTCAGAAATACAACGTCGGCCTGGATTTTGGATTCCTTAAAAACCGTTTAACAGGTTATGTGGAATTATTCAGGCACAATAACAATAATATGCTATTGGCCCAAACCTATTCCGGTACGCTTGGTGCAAATGCCCCAACTTCAAATATTGGTAAGTTTAGGGCGCAGGGCGCTGAAGGTACAATTAACTGGAGTGATAAGATCGGAGAGTTCAATTATCATGTAGGCGGGGTGTTTACCTATGCAACCAACAAACTCATTGACTTTGGCGGAGCCAATGTCACCAACCAGGGGTTCAACAGTGCAGTGCAGGGCAACCCTTTAAACAGTGTTTTTGGTTTGGTATATGCCGGTAGAATCCAGTCTGAGGCTGAACGCCAGGCTTATCTTGATAAATTTAATGTAGGTAACGGCATCGGGCTTTCGAGCGCAATCCGTGTCGGTGACAACATGTATTTCGATAATAACGGCGATGGAAAACTTAATCTTAATGATCTGGTTTATCTAGGCTCTGATGATCCAAAAATTTCCTACTCTTTTAATTTGGGTGCAGATTGGAAAGGGTTTGATTTCTCGGCAATCTTCCAGGGCGCAGGTAAAAGAACCATATTCAGGGACGATGTTAACTGGAGACAGCCTTTTAGGTCAGTTTATTTGAATACCTCCAACCAATCGGTAGATAACCATTGGACACCTACAAACACCGATGCGCATTTCCCTAAATACTCAACCAACGGTACGATAAACAGTTATAATTATCAGGCCTCTTCATGGTCGGTGGAAAACGGGGCATATCTAAGGTTAAAAAATATAATTATCGGATATACACTTCCAACAGATCTGATTAAGAAAACAAAAGTACTTTCCAGATTAAGGGTTTACGCCTCCGGAACAGACTTATGGGAGCATACTTTAATCAACGATGGATGGGATCCTGAAGCTACCCGTACGGTGAGCGTTTCACAGCGTTATCCTTTCAACCGTACGCTAACCTTTGGTCTAAACGCAACTTTTTAATTTACAGACATGAAAAATTATAAACTAATATATACATTCTTTTTAATCGGCTTTTTGTCGCTTGGTCAACTGGGATGTAAAAAGGCATTGAACCTCGATCCCTTGGATACCATTGCCGATGGAAACTTCTGGCAATCAGCTAATGATTTTAGATTATACGCCAATCAATTTTATGGTTGGAGAAGGGACTTTGGAAGCTCGGTTTACGATGCGATCCACAGCGATATGCGTTCGGATATTTTTACCTCCGCATCGCCGAATGTTTTCAGCAATGGCACCAACACCATTCCTGCTGCCGACGGAACGTATACAGATGCTTTTAAGCGGGTAAGAATAGTCAACCTTCTGTTAAGCAAGGCCCAAAGCTATTCATCTCCTGCCGAAATTACACGATATGTAGCCGAGGCGAAGTTTTTTAGGGCTTACATATACTTTGAGCTACTCCAGGTTTATGGCGACGTTGTTATTGTTAACCATTTATTGGATACCGATGCACCGGAGCTTACTGCTGCCAGAAATTCAAGGACTGAAGTAGCTGATTTTATTATAGCCGATTTAAATGCGGCTATCCCGGATCTTCCTTTACAGTCTGCTATTTCAACAGCAGATGCAGGAAGGATCAGCCGTGGCGCAGCACAATCATTTCTCTCAAGGGTGGCCCTATACGAAGGAACATGGCAGAAGTTCAGGAACAATGCAGACCGTGGAACTTCACTATTGACAATTGCTGCAAATGCTGCAAAAGCAGTGATGACCAGTGGTCAGTATAGCCTTTTTAAACCGGCAACTTTGGGTGATTCGGCACTTAAATACCTATTTATATTGGAAGATGCAAAGTCAAATCCGGCCAGTCTGAAAAAATCGGATAATACCGAATATATTTTTACAAATAGGCATGACCAGACCTTAGCACCTATCGGGCTGAACATTACGCATAACTGTTTTGCCAACATCCAGTACGTAACCCGGAAATTTGCCAATTTATATCTTTCACAGAACGGGCTTCCTGTAGATAATGCTAACAATACCTCTTTTCAGGGTTATGCCACAATGACCAGTGAGTTTTCCGGCCGTGATAACCGTATGAAATATACACTGATGCCAGCCAATAAGGCCTATTGGAGGGAAACCAATCCGAGGGTAACCTGGCTAAACGATGCAGCGGATCTGGCTTCAGCTTCTACAACCTCTTTCCAGCCCACATATAACAGCGGCTACCATAATCAAAAGTGGGCAGCAGAACGTTCGGTACCCAGCAGGTCTGAAGGCTACGATTACCCGATTATCAGATATGCCGAAGTATTGTTAAACTATGCAGAAGCGGTATATGAAAAAGATGGATCGATTTCCGATGCCGACCTGGATATTTCCCTGAACCTGGTGAGGCAGCGTGTGAACACCTCGATGCCAAAATTGAGTAATGCCTTTGTAGCGAGCAATTCGCTCAATATGAGAACAGAGATCAGAAGGGAGAGAACCGTGGAGCTCTATAATGAAGGCTTTAGGATTGATGATCTCAAGCGCTGGAAAACGGCCGAGACCGAAATGCCACAGGATATGCTGGGGATTAAATGGACCGGAACGGAGTTCCAGACCAAATGGACCAATCAGACCAGGGCAAGAAATTCGGAGGGGGCCATTATTATGGAGACCAATAGGACCTGGACGGAGAAAAATTATCTATATCCGTTGCCTGCCGATCAACTTAAGCTCAATCCAAATTTAAAACAGAATCAAGGGTGGTAATTCTAAAAATATAAACATGAAAACCAAAAGAAATATTCAATTAACCAGGTACTCTACGCTGATCCTTGGAGTTATTGTTTTAGCAGTTGTTTTCAGCTGTAAAAAAACGGAAAATATGGATAAGGCAACCGAAAAGATTATCCTAAATTCTATCGAGATAAAGACGACGGCTACATTGCCTGTTCTGATTGGTACGGATACATTGCTTAAAGTGGTTGCGCTGCCCCTTGAGGCATCAAACGGCAAACTTGTCTGGACAAGCAGCAATGCTGCGGTGGCAACTGTAGATGATAAGGGTAGGGTTAAGGCCATTTCTTCGGGTGAGGCCACTATTTCTGCCTCGTCTACAGATGGTGGCTCCCGTGTTGCCTCAATCCTGGTAAGGGCAATCAGTTCGGTAAACTTTGTTACCGATATTACTGTTGCTGCCACTGTACCGAGCATTTACCAGGGGGAGAAACTTACTTTGGTGCCAACAATCATTCCTTCAAATGCGACATACACTACCTTAAAGTGGGAATCGAGTAATCCAACTGTTGCAACGGTTTCTGAAACGGGAGTGGTAACCGCGCTGACCAAAGGAAATGTTGATATCACGGTGTCAAGTACCGATGGTAGCAAGGTTTCAAAGAAAACCTCATTGGTAATCAATGAGGTGATTGTTGCAACTGCAATTCAGATCGCACCATTAGCTGAAACCCTTGGTTTGGGCGAATCGCTTCAGTTAACCGCGACGACGGTTCCTGCGAATGCTACGGCAGCTGCGCTTTCATGGTCGAGCAGTAACACATTGGTAGCAACTGTTTCTGCCACCGGGATTATTACAGCCATTGCACCGGGAGAGGCAACGATTACCGTGAAAAATGCAGGAGGAGTTCAGGCAACGGTTAAGGCCATCGTAGATGAGGGCAAAATTAATGATACATTCTTTCTGGGTACCAACTGGAGGACCTCAACCTCTGGAGCTACTGCAACAGTTCAAAATGGTGTATTAAAGATTGCAATGAACGGGAAACGTGGAGATGCCCAAAAAATAGGTGGTGCAACTGTCCATGCAGGTAAATATCCGGTCATTGCATTTAAGTTTAACAGGCCATTGGCATCCGGAGGAAATATCATTCTGGATACAAACATGGGAAGATATATGCAGACAGTGAGCAATGGTAATAACCAGATGACCATCCTTACCGGAAAAGATGGGGTTCAGGTTCATTATGCTAATATTGCCGAAGGATCATTTTCAACAGCTGCAACAAAGCTTTCCACGACAGCACCTACGGTTTTTACTTCCTTTACCTGCATCGTTGCTGATTTTCCGTTTACCGACCCACAGATCGCATCAGGAGTGAACAAATATGATCTCTACTGGGTAAAATCGTTCAAATCTGTTGCTGAACTTCAGGCTTATATTGCAAAATAATCTGGTATAACCGTAAAAAGAAAAACAATGAAATTTAAAATAACTTTTATAGCTGTTTTTTTGTTCGCCTTAAGTGGATGTACAAAAGAAATTCTTACCGGAGACAATAATCTGGTATTTAATCAAGACCCAAACGCGAATGATGGTATTAAAATAGTCCATCCCGCCATGTTGCACACCCAGGCTGATTTTGATTTTATCAAAACCAAATTGGCTGGAAATCTCCAGCCCTGGAAATCAGGTTATGAAGTGCTTACTGCAAGTTCTTTTACCAACGTAACCTATGCGCCAACCGCTGTTGCAAAAATTGTCAGGGGTGGAGGTACCATTGAGGAAGCACAGGCGGATAATTATGGAAATGCATACCGCGATGCTGCTGCAGCTTACCAGATGGGGCTTATGTTTAAACTCACAGGGGAAACAAAGTATGCCGATAAGGTTGTGCAGATCCTTAATGCCTGGGCAACCACGAACAAAAGCATCAGTGGTGATTCAAACAAATACCTAGCTTCAGGGATATATGGCTATCAGTTTGCAAATGCGGGCGAACTTGTAAGAGGGTATTCGGGATGGGCGGCAGCAGATTTCAAAACTTTTCAGAACTGGATGGTTGCGGTTTGGTACCCTATGACCCTTGATTTTTTGGAACGCCACAACGGTAGCTGTTCGTCGCACTATTGGACTAATTGGGATATCGCAAATATGAACACGATGCTGGCAATTGGAATTTTGACCGATGATCATTCAAAGATCAATTATGCCGTCAATTATTTTAAAAAAGGCATCGGTACAGGAAACATTTTCAATGCTGTCGTATATCGCCACAAGGTAGGTGACGAGGATCTGGGACAGGGACAGGAATCAGGGCGTGATCAGGGCCATGCAACCTTAAATATATCCTTATATGGTTCATTTTGCCAAATGGCCTATAACATCGGTATTGATCTGTTCGGTTTTGATAACAACAGACTGCTTTCGCTTTGCGAATACACGGCTAAATACAATGTAAATATTACTAATATTGTTCCCTTTACCCCATATAAAAACTGTGACCCTGCCTCCCTTACCCCTGAGCACACGGTTGTTTCAAGTGCTGAAAGGGGAGCGCTGAGGCCATCATGGGAACTTGTTTATAACCACTATGCAAAAGTTAAGGGTCTGAAGGCTACCTATTCACAGCAGTTTGCAGAAAAGGTGAGACCTGAAGGCGGTGGCGGAAATTATGGACCAAACAGTGGCGGCTTCGATCAACTTGGTTTCGGAACACTGATGTATTCTAAATAGATTGTTGATCTCTCAATTAAATGCCTTTCCAGATTTGGAAGGCATTTTCTTTTTATCTCATTTTTAGAGTATTGATAAACTTTTCAGCTGTCTTTAATCTAGATAACCAGAAATGAAAAAAAATATTAAATGCCTTTTTTCCGTAGTGCTTCTTTTCTGCACTACTTCAGCCTTTGCGCAACTTAATGTTTCAAAAGAACTGAGATACTGTGAGACGCAGGCGCTAAATACCTTAAAACTTATTCCAAAAGAAGAAGCTGATATCCCACGGAATATTATTCCGGGGACAAAAAAATGGCGTTTTGTAGATTATAAGGACTGGTGCAGCGGCTTTTGGCCCGGTGTACTCTGGTATACCTATGAAGGAACCAAAAACCCAAAGTTAAAAGTTGGCGCGGAAGTTTTCTCTGCAAAACTGAAGCTCCTTTCGGAACAAAAAGCCTTTGATCATGACCTCGGCTTTCAGATTTTCAATAGTTACGGCAACGGGTACCGTTTGACAAAGAACCAGGCTTATAAAAAAATCATTCTGGCAACTGCTGATACTCTTGCAACCCTTTTCAATCCAAAGGTAGGTACAATCCTATCATGGCCACGTTCGGTGCCGAATATGGAATGGCCACAGCACAATACCATTATTGATAATATGATCAATCTGGAAATGCTTTTCTGGGCATCTAGGAATGGCGGTGACAAAAAACTATATGATATTGCATTTTCACATGCCATGGTGACGATGAAAAATCATTTTAGACCAGATTACACTTCTTACCATGCAGTAGTGTATGATAGGGAAACCGGAAAAAAAATAAAAGGTGTTACCCATCAGGGCTATGCTGACGATTCCATGTGGGCAAGGGGACAGTCCTGGGCAATTTATGGATATACCATGTGTTACCGTGAAACCAAAAATTCTGCATTTTTGGATTTTGCCCAGAAAGTAACTGATGTTTACCTTAAAAAATTGCCTGCAGACCGTATCCCGTTCTGGGATTTTAATGATCCGGCAATTCCCAAAGCGCCCCGGGATGCATCGGCTGCTGCTGTAGTTGCTTCCGCACTTTTAGAACTTTCCACTTTTGTTAAGGATAAGGCCAAAGCCATATATTACCGTAAAAGTGCTGAAAAAATGCTCAACTCAATTTCTTCTGCAGCTTATCAGAGTAGAAGTCAGAATACGGCTTTTCTCCTGCATTCCACCGGGCATAAGCCAAACGGATCGGAAATTGACACGCCGATCATATATGCAGATTATTACTACATAGAGGCGCTGTTAAGACTTCAAAAGCTGCAGAAAAAGCTTAGCCTTTATGCAAACCTGAAATAACCATTATCCTTTATCAATTCTTTAAATGAGAAATCCACTTCAATATATATTCCTCGGTCTTTTTCTTCTTTCTGCCAATCGGCTGATGTCGCAGGGTATTGTGCCTGGTTCGGAAACATCGGTAGCATCCCCCGATCATCAAATGGTCTTTAAGTTTTATCAGAAACAGAACGCAGCCGGGCAAAAGACGTTCCATTATCTGGTAAATTCTAAAGGGAAAGAGATTATCAAAGAATCATTAATGGATCTGCAATTGGATAACCATTTATCCGAGAGCGCAATGGCTTTAAAACTGGATCAGCATAAAAACTGGTTTGACAACCTGAAAATCAATAAAATAATCAGGTTCTCAAAAGACACCAGTTGGGCCGGTGTTTATGGTGAAAACAGTCGGATACGGGATAATTACAACGCTATAAATATTGAGACGGTGAAAGATGATAACCCAATCTATCTGATGGATATCCAGGTGCGGGTATATAATGAGGGTGTGGCATTCCGTTATTACTTTCCCGAAAATGAAAAAGGAACCTATTATCGCATTATGGCGGAAAATACAACCTTTACTTTTCCTGAGCAGACCAGGGCCTGGGTTGCCGCATGGGCACAGGCACCTTACGAAAAACTCCCTTTATCGGGCTGGAAAAATGAGGCAGAACGTCCGCTTACCTTAGAGTTGCCTTCTGGTACAGCCGTGAGTCTTGTGGAAGCGCAGATGGTAGATTATGCCCGTACAAAGTTTAAGTTAAGTTCTTCAGCGCCTAATACCGTGGTAACATC
>Ga0308165_1001611_pt1 | contig 30789 bp, 17 predicted proteins | sample PhyWR2_FD_201032 | JGI IMG/M metagenome (GOLD analysis project Ga0308165, IMG submission 201032) | Phyllosphere microbial communities from UC Gill Tract Community Farm, Albany, California, United States - DLSLW.R2 | ecosystem: Host-associated > Plants > Phyllosphere > Unclassified | place: USA... | reverse complement strand
CCGGGTGTCGGGCCGCGTCAGCCCGGCGACATCGTCCGTCGGGTGCATCGCGATGCCGTACATCGCCTGCACCACGAGGACGTTGATCACGAGGTTGAGCACCCCGGACATCGCCAGGGTGATGACCAGGACGATGTCGTACCAGAGCGGTGTCGGGTCGTCGTCGGTGCGGTGGCTGAGGTTGAGCTCGGTGATGAGGTAGCTCGCGTTCGGCAGCAGCAGCAACCAGACGAGCGCGCTCACCACGGCGATGCTGATCGCGAGAGGGTGCAAAGCCCCTCCTGAGGAGTCGCTGCGCGCGCCGGAGAGGGCTACGAAGGTCGCCACGAACCCGACCAGCAGCACGAAGACGGGCAGGATCGACAGGCCGATGTTGAGCAGCATCGGCCTGTACAGCGGCTGGTGGAAGGCACGGGCGCGGGCGACGACGAGCACGACGGCGAAGACGTTCATGCCGATGACGCCGAGGACAAGACTGGACATGATGGGCTCCTGGGTCGGTGTGGTCGGGGCTCGCGTGGCGCTTTGAGGACCTAGCGTGCTGCACCATGGCGTGCATGTCCTAACGTGGCCCAACCGGGGAGGCCCTGAGGCGGTGTGCACGAAGCGGGCGTCCGGCGCCCGTCCTAGTCGCGCTGATCGGCGCGGTGGTCGCTGGCACGATGCTGTCGAGCATCCATCCAGAAGACGTTACTGTGCTGATCGCGCCTGGGGGCGTGGAGGTAACCGAGGGAGCACACGCCCTCGGGAGCGGTCGGTGCACCTCCTGCTCAGCGGGCGTACCCCCGCTGAGCAGTTGGTCAGGTGCTCGGCTCCGGTCACCCCAGAACCACTGGTTCAGACGGCCGACCCAGAAACGGTGCCCGATTCACCACCACCTATCGGTCGGGCACCGTCTTTGGTGCCGTTCGACATGAGCCGCCGACCCACCACCGGGAGCGATCGCGAGGGGTCGATGGACGTCACCTGGGTTGGTGCGTCGAGCTCGGTGCCAGACTTGTCCTGTGACGACCGACGACCAGACCGAGACGCCGACGCAGCCCGATACACGAGATCCCCACCGACGAGGAGCCGAGGTGCGCCTTCTCGACCGGCTCGAGTCCGCTCATGCCGAGTCTCAGATGGTCGGCTGGGACTTCTCGCGGCTCGACGGCACTCTCGTCGCTGACGATCCGTGGTGGGACTACGAGGCAGACTGCCTGCAAGCGCTGCGCGCCTCCCGCATCGGGACTCTCGATCTGGGGACAGGCGGCGGTGAACGACTGTCGACGCTGCTGGAGTCGTTGTCGCACGAGTCCGCACCCCCGCCTCTGGTCGTCGCGACCGAGGGATGGGAGCCGAACGTCCCTGTAGCGCGAGCACGCCTCGCAGCCCGGCGCGTAGCCGTCCTGAAGTACGACTCGGAGGACGGAGACTCTCTCGATCTCCACGACCAGAGCCTCGACCTGGTCATGGCCCGGCACGAGAGCTACGACGCTGCGGAGGTCGCCCGCGTCCTCGCCCCTGGCGGGAAGTTCCTGACGCAGCAGGTCGACGGAGCCGACGCCCCCGAGATCCACGAGTGGTTCGGGGGCGAGTACCTGCACCCCGACGTCACGGCAGAGATCCATGCGAGAGACCTCCACGACGCCGGGATGCGGATCGACCAGGTCGACACCTGGGAGGGAACGATGACCTTCGCAGACACCCTCGCACTCGTCACCTACCTCGGCCTCGTCCCATGGGACGCTCCAGGCTTCACCGTGAGAGATCACGCTCGGCGCCTCCACGACCTGGACGCCTCAGCCCCCATCACCGTGAGACAACGACGCTTCCGCATCTACGCGACCAAGGAGTAGCACTCTGAGGTCCACCATGATGAGGCCCCTCGGGCCCTTCGGACACCTCTTCTCCAGATCGCTGGCGGTGTGCCCTGCGCGACCTTGGCGATCGGATGTCTTGCATCGTCAGTCGTCTAGGGCAGCACGGCGCTGCTCGGCTGTATCGTGTGCGGTTTGATTCGAGAGAAGGCGAGCGCCCCCCTCGCGACCGGAGGAAGTCATGACGATGCCCTACAAAATGCCCTCGGCTGTGTTCTCTGGCGCCTTCGGCGACAACGCGACCGGACAGTACTTCCCGGCACGCGCCGAGGTCAGTGATGGATTCGTGACGCTCTGGATCGCCTCGCCGACTGGCTGGACGCAGTACTTCCGCGTCCCCGCGCAGGAGGTCGTCGTGAAGTCAGCCGCCCAACGGATCACGCTCGCTGTGCACGGTCAGAGCTATCCGATACTCGCCGATCCTCGATCCGTAGACCGGGCTATCGGTCACGGGATCGCCGGCGGCGTCGCCGACATCCTCGACAAGCCTCGCTTCGAGATGGGCGTCGACCTCGCCCGCACTGTCAACGTGGCCGGCGCGGCGTACTCGTTCCACCTCGGCGGCGGCCCGGGGTTCATCGCGGCAGCTCAGCAGTCCGGCGCCCGCACGTCCCGCCTCGGCTACGGGCCCATCCTCGCCCTCGGCTGCGGCGGCGGCGTCCTCGTCGTGGTCGTCGTCACACTCGTGACACTGCTGGCGATAAGCCTCTAGCACGAGCAAACCAGGTCAGAGGCCGCCACCGCTCGCGTTCCACTGCAAGCCGCTGAACATCAGGAGAACAGATGCACGACCGGCAACCGAGCGCCGAGCACGCCATCGCGAGCGATCCGCGGACACCACCGCACGTGCTGGTCGAGCTCGCGTCCCATCGGTGGGAGCTCCATGGGATCATCGCATCGAACCCAGCCGCACCTGCGGAGCTCCTCCGCTGGATCCGAGGCGTCAACCCGACCGTGCCGATCGGACGAGCGCCCGGCAGCCGAGCCGAACCGCCGCAGCAAGGACGAAGGCTGAGCCCTTGGCAGCCGGGTCAGCCGCACCCACGGCCGGTCAGCTCCGCGCACCACGCCCCCGCTCTCGGGCCAGCGGGGTACGCACCAGCGCTGCACGCCCCTCGCCGACGCCGCAGAGCCGGCGGCTGGCCAGCCGGTGGCGGATGCCTGGCTGCCGTCGCACTCGTGGCCGTGGTCGCACTCGCTGGACTCGGCGCACTGCTCACCTCCGGCGGCGACGACACGGCTGATACCCCCAGCGCCGCAACACCCGATCCAGCACCGACGGAGAGCTCCGAGACCGACACACAGCTCGCCCTCTATGCGGAGGAACGCCTCAAGATCGACGAGCTCTCCCTCGAGTTCGACGAGTCACCGGTCGCCTGGCTCGTCGCTGACTTCGAGTGGTTGTTCCGGCAAGACCAGAAGGTGTCTGACCCGAACCTGACCAAGTTCAGCGCGCAGACCATGGCAGCGCAGGCGAAGACGTTCCGTGAAGACCTCGAGGTCAGCGTCGCTGCGGCCCAAGCCCGGCGCGTGAACACCAGCGGCTCAGTCACGGAGGGCATCGTGGACACAGCAGGCCGAGGCTTCATCGACACCCAGTGGGACGCAGCAACGACCTGCAAAGACTCGGAGCGAGAGAGCTGGCAGACAACCGGGTGCATCAAGAAAGGAGACTCGCTCACCGTGCACCTGCTCCCAGAGAGCGAGGTCAGCGAGTGGGTACGCGATTTCACCGTCGTGCACGAGCTCGCCCACGTCTATCAGCGTGCCGACAACGCCAGCGTCAAGGATTACCGAGGCGAGCACAACGACCTGCTTGCACAGGGCCTGTTCCAGGGCGACGTCGAAGCCATGGCTGACTGCTACGCCCTGACGTACTACGACGAGTGGTCGCTCACGAACGGCGACGACAGTGTCGGCTACGGATACGTGTGCGACGACAACGAGCGCCAAGCACTTCGAGCCTGGGCATCGAGCATCAACGCGCCCATGCAATGACGCTGGACCAAGGCACCACTCGCACGATCCCCGACCGCGCCGAGATCACGCGAACTACGCCTGAGCGCGACATCTCTCCCGCCGTGGCCGGGCGAGGTGAGATCACCGCACCGTTCCTGGAGTACTACGACGCGCACATCGCCGTCGCACAGCCACGTCTGGACCAGCTCGCGAGCTCCTCAACCGAGCTCTCGGGCAACGACGACCAGATCCAGAGAGAAGCGATCGATCTCTTCTCCGACATCGGAAGGCATGGCGAAGGGTCACCGACGCCCCTGCCGTTCGCCGAGGTCGAGAACGACGAGGCCATCCCAGCCTACGCAGACGCGCCTGCCTGCGAGACGGTCGTGCCGGCCACGCAGTACTGACCTGCCATCTGGGCACCGTACGTTCGCCGGGCCCAGGCGTCCGGTGCGCTGGCCACCGATCTTCACCCGGTCCTCGCGTCATGAACCGACGATCTCAGTGTCTTCCCCAGTAGGGCGTGCACCTCACGCCATGCACTTTTCTCTGAGGGAGACACCATGCGATCGACGCACGTCCCGTCCTCACGTCTGCACCGGCGCAGCGTGACTCCATCCGAACGTCGGCTGCGCTCGAGCGCAGCGGTCCTGACAGCACTTGCCCTCTTCGCCTCGATGTCGGCGACCTCCGTGGCTGCGGCCTCTGAGGTCGCCGACCCGGGGACGAGCGCAGCCGACGAGACAGCGCCTGCTGTAGATGCAGGCTCACCCTCCATGACACCGTCGGAAGCACCGTCGGAAGCACCGACGGTGGCTCCAGCGGACGTCCCCGCGCCCGCCGGGTCAGACGACCCCTCGGAGGCGCGCCCGACCGAGGACACCGTCGCACCAGAGGACGTCGTCGCCCCCGAGGAGACCGCCGCGCCGGACGAAGCAGCCCCGCCGGACGAGGCTGCCCCGCCGTGGTCGCTGGCCCAGGCGACCGGATCGACGCTCACGGTCGACCTGTCCCGCACCACGGGCACACCGACCTTCGACGCCGACGACGCGCCAGGGCACGACTCGAGCGCCACCAACGACGTCGTGCGGACCAACGACACGGTCGACTACACAGTCAGCGTGCGCCGCGAGGGCGCTGACCAGACCCGCACGACGATCGTGCTCTCTCTCCCACGCGGCGAGGAGCTCGTGCAGCTCCCGCCCTTCTGCCTCTCCCCAGGGTCGTCGGTAAGCCCCGCCGACCTGCCCGACCCGGTGGTGCCCGTCACCCCGACCTCCTGGCAGACCCTCCCCGCACAGACACTCACGTGCATCCTGGACGACGAGCCAGGGTCGTCCTCCCTCGACTACGACTTCGTCACCAAGGTCCGCCCCGAGGTCCCCGACGGCACCCGGCTGGACGACGTGACAGCCCAGCTCACCAGCGACCAGGTCACCGAACCTGTGGTCTCCGCCCCGGTGAACCACCGGGTCTCGGCGCGCCCGCACGCCGACCTGTCCAAGACCGGGCTGGCCTCGGGTGAAGGAGCTGGGCCGTACGTGGGCTCGGAAGGAACCTGTTCCTTCGACGCGACTCAGTTCTGCTACTCCTCGACCTACTCGATCATGGTGAACACCCAACCCGGAGGCAAGGGCGCCAGCCCACTGCAGTCACCCCTGACCTTCACCGACGACCTCACGCCCGGGGCCTTCTACGGCAGTGCTGCGACGAGCACCACTGCCTGGACCGAGGCTGGGGCAGGGGCACTGTCCCGATACGGAGCCCGGCTCAAGACGTGCGGGGGCAACGTCGCCGTCCAGACGCCAGGGTCCAACGCGAGCTCGGACCCGGCCTCGACCGTGCGCGCTGCGCGCAACTCCGGCACCATCGCCTGCGCACAGCCTGGCGGGCCGGGCACCCCGGTCGACGTCACCATCACCGGGGCTGACACCACGGGATACACCGTCCCGACCGAGAACTCCCACGGCGGCGCGATCCCGGCGACCTCGGGCGTCGTGGTGTCCCTGTCCATCACCGTCGAGATCCCGCGCCTGGCTGTCCAGGACCTCGGCAGCGTCGACCGCTCCGGCAGCCGCGTCCTGACCTGGAGGAACACCTACACCGACATCGAGGCCCTCAGCCTGGACGGAACGCCCGCTGTCGGTGAGGACCCGTCGAACAACACCAAGGCGGTCACAGCCTCCTTCCGCGCAGGTTCAGGCCCGACCATGGCGAGCAAGGGCTTCATCGGCGTCCCGGGAACCCCGGGCAACACCGCTGCGGTCCCCTTCAGCTCCGGCAACTTCGCCGGTCCGCCCGGGTCAGGCACCATGAACGACGGCAACACCGTCGTCGTCCCCGGACAGCTCGTGATCTCCGCAGTGTCCACGAGGCAGCAGCACACCGTCGGGGTGGGCGACGCCTCGTCGACATCCTCAGTCGTCTGCGATGTGTGGGACGACGACCACCTGGGACTCGCCGCAGACTTCCCGGAGGTGAGCCCGACAGGCAGCATCCGCTCTGCCTCAGGCGGGGCCTCGGCCTGGCTTAGTCACTGGGGCCTGGGCAGCCAGACCATGCTGCCTACGACGGACCCACTGCGCAACTACACCGTCGAGTACGGCTACGCACCTGACCCCGGTGCGGGTGCTGGCAACGACTGCTCCACGGGGACCTGGGCCCCCAGCCCTGACCTGGTCCCGGGCGCCACCACGGTCGACGGCGCCTGGGCCGGTATCAACCGGGTCCGCTACTCCTTCACCTCGACCTCGCCCACCACGAGCGTCTGGTTCTCCACGAGCTTCTTCGTCGGGATGAAGGTGCTGGACTCCGGCGCGCCGGTAGGGACGAAGATCGGCAACTGGACGAGCGTGCGAGAGGTCCCCGGCGTGCACCCCATGGCCGAGATCCTCTCCTCCCCGACCGCGCAGCAGCGCACCTCCGCCTACGACCCGCAGACCCACCTGGGCCAGGGCGGAGATCGCCTCATCCTGGGTTCTGCGGCTGCCACTGTGCGCAAGTTCGTTCGCTCGGGCATCACCGGACCGTTCAGCGACACAGCAGTGCCGCAGGTCTCCAGCGGATCGAGCGTCGAGTACCGGCTCAACCCTGCACTGGCCGCAGACGTCGACGCCGGGACGCAGGAAGAGGTCATCCTCGAGGACTGCCTCCCGGCCTCCCAGGTCTTCGACTCCTCACGGCGCGAGTCCGGCGCGGCGATCGAGCCGACAGTCATCCGTGACGGTGCCCCCGCGGGCTCCCAGCTGGTCTGCCCGGAAGGCCAGCAGTACCTCCGGTGGGACCTCGGGCCCCAGACGGTCAACGCTCCGATCGACCCGGTGGTCTATGCGGTGCAGACTCTCACCACAGCGCGCAACGGCGTGGCCACGAACACGGTGCTGGTCTCCGTGCCCAACGACCCGCGACCCGTCGCGGCCCGCCAAGACACGGCCCAGGTCCAGCTCGTCACCCCACGCGGGATCGCGCTGAGCAAGACGACCACCACGCCGGTGGTCGAGGTGAACCCGGCCGGCGTGGCAACCCCGCGGCTGCTGAGGTGGCGCATCGAGTTCTCGAACCTCGACAACCCCGCCACTGTCGGGGACGTCGACGTCATCGACGTCCTCCCCGTCCAGGGCGAAGGACGGACCAACTACACAGGCGGTCTGTCCTTCTTGTCCACCGAGCCTGCTGAAGGAACCGGCGTGCTGGTCCGCTACACCTCGGTGGACCCGGCTCTCCTGGTGATCCAGCCCGACCACCCCTCCAACGCAGCCGGCGGGTCGACCGTGTGGTGCGACGCACCTGCGGGAGGCACCGTGGTGTCCGGCGCAGGGTCTCAGGCCGACTGCCCCGGCTCCGCCGCCGAGGTGACCGGGCTGCGGTTCTTCCGGGCTGGCCCCTTCGAGGCCGGGGACACCTTCGCAGCGACCGTGTCGATGGTCGCGAACGAGAATGCCGACGGAGATGTCTACCAGAACCGCGTGGCAGCCAAGGCCCAGGGCGTCACCCTCGGGATCGGGCCCAACGTGAGCGAGATCCGCACGGTGGGCTCCGAGATCGGTGACCGCGTGTGGGAGGACCTCGACGGAGACGGGCTCCAGGACGACGACGAGCCGGGCCTGCCCGGCGTGGTCGTGCGCCTGACCGGGACCGACGTCGACGCCAACCCCGTGGACCTCACGACGACCACCGACGCCGACGGCGCCTACGTCTTCGCCGGGCTCGCCTCCGGCACCTACGAGGTGACTTTCGCCCCTGACGGCCTCCCGGCGGACTGGACGTTCACGCAGCAGCACGTCGGGGACGACTCCAGCCTCGACTCGGACGCCGACCCCACCACGGGCGCATCGGGTCCCTTCGCTCTCGCAGCCAGCACCGTCGACCACAGCAGGGACGCCGGGATCGTCGTCGACCGCGACGTGGACGTCTCGATGGTCAAGGAGCTCGTCGCACAGTCCGACGTGCAGCCTGACGGCGGCGTCGACGTGACCTACCGGCTCACCGTCACCAACCGTGGGACGGCTCAGGGCATCTACGACCTCGACGACACCCTGCACCTGGGAGAGGGCATCACGCCCGGAGCTGTCGCCGTCACAGGTCCCGAGGGCGTCGTCCTCGACCCAGCGTTCGACGGACAGACTGCCACCAGGATCGCCACCGGGGCAATCGTCCCCGGGGGTGGCACGCACGTCTACGAGGTCACCGTCCACGCGGTCGTCGACCTCACCACGACGACGTCGGCCGCCGCCGACTGCGAGGTGACCGAGACAGAGAGCGGTTCGGGGCTGCTCAACTCGGCGATGCTCACCGTCGGTACCAAGACGACGACGGACGACGCCTGCGGCCCGGTCATCCTCCCGAGGGCTTCCTTGGGAGACAGGGTCTGGCTCGACCTGGACTCTGACGGGATCCAGGACGACGGCGAACCAGGAGTCTCTGGGGTGCTCGTGACCCTCGCCGGCACCGACGTCGACGGGAGCGCGGTCAGCCTGACCACGACCACCGACGCTGACGGCCGGTACCTGTTCGCCGACCTGGCTGCCGGCGACTACCTGGTGACCTTCGACCACTCGACGGCCGGGGCCCTGGCCTTCACCGCGCCGCTCGCCGGCACCGACAGGGCCACGGACTCGGACGCCGACGCGGCAGGGCGCTCCGGCACCGTGTCCCTCGCATGGGGTGAGGACGACCTGACCGTCGACGCTGGGCTCATCGAGACCGACATCACCGTGGAGAAGACACTCACATCGCAGAGAGAGGGAGCCGACACGGCGTCGGTCGAGCTGGTGTACACCCTCGAGGTGACCAACACCGGTCGGACCAGCGGCCGCTACGACCTGACCGACACGCTCCGCCTCGGACAGGGCATCACCCCCACCCAGGTCACGGCCCGTGGACCTGACGGCGTGGTCCTGACAGCCGGCTTCGACGGGGTGACGAGCCCTGTGCTGGTCACCGACCACCCGATCGACGGCGGCGCGGTGCACACCTACGTCGTCGAGGTCTTTGCGACCGTCGCCACCACGACCACCCGCACACAGGCCGACTGCACCCTGACGACCGACGAGCGGGGCACCGGGTTCCTCAACGAGGCAGCGGTGACCGTGGCGGACGTCGTCGTCGTCGACACCGCCTGTGGTCAGGCGCACGTCCCACCTGTTCCCCCAGCCCCGCAGGTCGGTCACGGCCGGCTCGCGGTCACCGGGGCGACGGTGACCGCCGCGCTCCTCACCGCGGCAGCTCTCCTGCTCGGCGGGACCGTCCTGGTGCGACGCCGCCGCCGCGGGGACGAGGCACGGGCCTAGGGACCCGCAGATCACACCGTGATCGACCGGCGCGCCCTGCCTGAGCACCACATGCAGGGCGCGCCGTCGTGCCTCTCACGGGGGCAGCCACCCGGGCGGAACAGCGAAAGCACAGACTGCGAGACACCTCGCCGACGCGGAGAAGACGATGTGAGTACAGACCCTCAAGGATCGACGCCCGGACTGCCCTCCGGCGGGCCCGTCGAACCGGCGCGCCGTCCTGGCGGACGGCGCGTGCTCAGGCGACCCGGTGCTCGCTCGCTCGAGAGGCTCAGCGACAAGGACCTCGTCGACCTCACCCGGACAGGTGCGGTCGAACCCTTCGAGGTGCTGTGGCACCGCCATGCCGACGCTGGTCGGCGGGTCGCGAGCCGCTTCACGCGAGCGAGCGAGACCGACGACCTCGTCCAAGAGGCCTACGTTCGGATCTACGCCGCGCTGAGCCGAGGCTCGGGGCCCGTCGGACCGTTCCGCCCCTACCTCTACCAGGCGATCCGGAACATCGCGATCACGTGGGCCGCACGCCCGCAGGCGGACAGCGTAGAGCTGGTAGGCGACCTGAGCGACGGCACCGACATCACCGAGTCCGTCCTGGAGGGCACGGTGACGGCATCGGCCTTCAGGTCTCTCCCAGCACGGTGGCAGGAGGTCCTCTGGTACTCGGAGGTCGAAGGGCTCGAGCCGGCAGAGCTCGGCCCGCTGCTCGGCATGAAGGCGAGCGCAGTGTCCGCCCTGGCCTACAGGGCGCGTGAAGGCCTGCGGCGAGCGTGGCTCCAGGCGCACGTGAGCTCAGCTGCGCTGCCGCAGGCCTGCAGGTGGTCGGCGGAGCGCATGGGCGCCGCCAACCGCGGGGCGCTCGGTGGCGCTGCTCGCACACGCTTCGACGAGCACGTGGGCAGCTGCACCCGGTGCACGATCCTCGTCTCCGAGATCGACGAGGTCGCCAGGAGGCTCGGGCTCGTCCTGGTCCCGCTGCTCGTCGGCGTGCCGTGGGCGACCTTCCAGTACTGGGGCGCCCCGTCCACGGCGGCAGCCTCGGTCGGGGCTGTCGCCGCGAGGTCCGGGTCGCGTCCAGCAGCCCGGGGCGGGCACGCGGGACGTGGGAGGCACATCAGGCTGGCCGTCGCGGTCGTCGCCGCCGTCGCAGCGGTCTCGACGGCCGCTGCGCTCGGCGAGCACCTGCTGAGGACCTCGACCGAGTCCACGCCCCAGGCGACCGCTGCACCCGAGCACACTCCCACCAACCCCGCGCCCCTTGCGACGCCCAGCACCTCCCCCGAGGCCAAGGAGCCTGACGACGCCGGCGAGGCTGCCGAGGCCGACCCCGAAGCGTCTGCGGCCGTCGAGCCGTCCAGGTCCACAGAGCCTTCCGAGCTCGACCTGGAGGGACCACCCGACCCGCCGCTGCCCCGGCCCGGCCCCACCGAGCCTCTCCCCGCCCTCCCGACCCTGCCGCCTGCGCCGCCCCCGGCTCCCGTCCCGCCTGTCGTGACGCCCACGTCTACCCCGCCAGACCCAACCGTGCCGACCGCGCCGACCGCGCCGACCGCGCCAGCGGTACCCACGCTCACGGGCCCCCCTGCGGGCACACCGCTCGCCACCTTCCCGACGGTCTCCGGGCGCGCGGACCCCGGTGTCACGGTGGTCCTCTCGGCGACCTCCGGAGACACGCTGACGACGACGGTCGCCAAGGACGACGGCTCCTGGTCGACGCCCGTGTGCCAGGACAGCTCGACAGCCCCGGCGGCCTGCCTCGCCGACACCGACAGCCTGACCGTCCAGGCGCACGCCCGCGACGAGACGACAGACCTCGAGTCAGCTGCGTCGCCCGGGCTGTCCTGGACCTTCGACCGCCCGACCATGACTGAGCCGACCGACGGTGCCCAGATCGTGCTGCCGGAGAGCGGCGACGTGGCCGTGCAGCTCGACGGGGCGGCAGGCTCGACCGTGCAGGTGAGCATCGACGGAGTCCCGACAGGGCACCTGCACACGATGCCCCAGGCCGAGGAGCTCGAGTGGCGCGACGTCACGCCCGGAGCGCACACGCTGAGCGTCCGCTACGTCACCGTCGGCGCCGACGGGACCACGACCACCGGTCACGGACCTACCCGGACCGTGACCGTGACCGTCGTCGAGCCCTAGAGCTTGCTGACAGGCGGCCGCCCGGTGGCCTTCACCGGCGGGTACCACGGTCCGAGCACGGCCCGCACCTCATCTGAGACCACCTCAGGCGACACCATCCGGACTTCCCGAGCAATCTCCCGCTCCCCGGCGCAACACGTCCTAGTCTGCTCGTCATGACGATCACGATCCGCCCCGCGCAGCCAGACGACACTCATGGCGTGCGCTACGTCGGTACCGTCGCCTGGCCTGCCACGTACGGATCGGAGAAGGGGTCCAGCTACGTGATGTCGGGCCTCGACGAGTTCTGGAGCGCCGAGGCGATCGGCTCCGCCATCCGAGCCGGCGACGTCGACGTGGCGGAGGCGGCGGACGGCATCACCGGCATGGTCCATGTGGAGGAGCTGGGCGGTGACCTGGTGATGTGGAAGCTGTACGTCCTCCCAGACCACCAGCGCCACGGGATCGGCAGGCTGCTGGTCCGCGCCGCGAAGGATCGCGCACGTGCGCAGGGCAAAGACCTCTTGACGGAGTACGAGTCGAGCAACGACCGTGTGCGTGGCTTCTACCTCCGAGAGGGGTTCGGCACGACCGCGGCCCCGTGGCCCGGGACCGACGCGGTCTGGCTCCGATGGAAGAGCGTCCCGGACGTGCACGAAGACTGACCATCTCGTCCCACAGCGCCCAGCAGTCCGGACCACGCCCTCTCTGCCAGCAGCCCAAGCACGATCTCCCCCACGAGACGTGGGGCACAGCCGCGCCAAGAACGACCCGCACGGGAACCTCACGAGAGATGATCGCCTCTGGTCGGCTGCACGGTGCAGCCCTCACAAGGTGTCGTGCCAGTCCGATCGCATGATCTCGAAACGCTCGTAGTGGGACTGTCTCCCGAGGAACGGCTCGGCTTCGCCACGTCCCATCGGGACCAGACCCACCTTCTCCAGGACACGGACCGAGGCTCGATTCGCCACCACGGCTTCGGCCCACACCCGGCTGAGGCCAAGGCGCTCGAACCCGTACGCGACAGCTGCTCTCGCGGCCGAGGTCGCCCTTCCGCGGCCCCAGCCGGAGGAAGGGCCGATGAGGTAGCCGAGCTCTCGTTCGTCTGGACCCGAGCCGTACAGGTCGACATAGCCGACGAGCTCCTCGCCCTCCACCGCGGCCAGGCGGAGCAGCAGCGGATCTGGGGCGACGATGCTCTCACGCCACCACTGTTCTCCGTCAGTCGGACTAGACGTCAGTCGCCATCCGGCGTGGGCCGCAAACAGGGCGTCAGTCTGCCACGACGCGAACACCGTGGAGTCATCGGGTCTCAGCACCCGCAACGTGAGGGGAACTGTCATGCAGCAACTCTCGCACCATCAAGGCACACGGCGACACCCCCGTGAGATCGTCTCCTGGTCAAGAGGTGGGGCTTCATCCGGCGAAGCCCTCGCTCGACGCGGCGCGCGGATCGCGCAAGCGGTGGAGACACGACCCGTGGCGTTCGCGAACCGGCCCAGCTGACCCGTGGAGTGCATGACCTCCCGCGCGGCCATCGCCTCGTTGACCTGCTCTACCCTGCTCGCCCCGACGATAGGAGAGATCCCCTGACTCATCGGCCAGGCGAGCACGACCGGGTTTCGTGTCGCTCCGGTCTCACGGACGACCTCGTCGAGGACACTCTCGTCGCAGTGCGTGCCTGTCGGCAGGGCGTGGGTGTCCACCTGATCGAGGTCGCGCGTGAGCACGCCGCCCGCGCAGGCTGCGAGTGGCTCCACATCGACTTCGAAGAGCACCTGAAGAGCTTCTACCTCGACGCCTGCGGCTTCGTCCCGACCGACGCCGGCCTCATCAAGCTTCGCTCGAAGTCGGCGCGGCGCGCGTCGACCCGCGGGCCCGGCTGAACGCGGCATGACCTCGCCCTCGACCGGCAGATCGCCACCAGGGTGGACGTGCCGACCACTGAAGTTCTATGACGGCCCGCCCCGGGTGCGTACTCATGAGCGGTGAGCGGGTCAGAACCCGGCTGAGTGCATCTGCCTCTCAGTCCTCACCAAGAACTACGCGTCGCCGCTTCTCACTGATCTCGAGGGCGGCCACGACCGCCACGTCGTCGTCGGCCGCGAGCAGCTTCACCACGTCCTCGGGCAGACTGTCCTCACCTGCCAGGTACCAGCGGGCGACCGCTGAACCCTCCACCGCGACTCGTCGCGCACGCCAGGGGTCGGGGGCAAGGCCTTCGGCTGGTGCGTCAGCTCGTTCGAGTGCGAGCTGCATCACCGCAGGGACACGACGAGCCCCCAGCCGCCTCTCACGAGACAGGTCCAGCGAGAACTCGACGCCGCAGGCGAACCACCGGCTCCAGCTCCAGGCAGGTGTGGCCCGAGTCAACGTCCCCACCTTCCCGGATTCCAGCACAGCGTGCAGCGACGCGGACCACTGCTCCTGCTCCGAGTCGCTGGCGCGGACGAAGATCGACAGTGAGGGCGGATGGCCTGCGGACTCAACCGTCCATGACGGATCACCCGTGTACGACCACGAGCCACTCGGGACCGCTCGGGCCCACCCAGTCTCCGTCAGCGCGTCCGTCATGCTCTCTACCGTGGCGAGCACCTCCCCGCTCCCGGCACGCCGCAGCAGCTCGACGACCCCGTCGGGGGGCTGCAGCGGACCAGGTTCAGCACTCAACGCCGGCCTCCCGGGATCCTCACGCGACCGCTCCGATCTTCTGGCTTGACCATGGGTCGAACTTTATCGCCCCAGACCACAGGTCGACAGGGCCCTGGTCGACAGGTCGACCCCCGAGGTACAGAACCGGACGCGCCGCTCGGACCCGGCCAGCAGCGCCGGTGACGTTCTGGGCTCACCGTGCGAGAGGACGTCTCACCAGAGGGGCAGAGGTCTCAGGAGAGGCGTTCCACACTGGTTTCGACGAGCGGGACGAGAATCTTCTCTCGGGCCATCGCGAGGAAGGGCTGAACGTCACCGGAGAACATCACCTCTTCACCATCGATGACGTAGGTGCTCTCCCCCTCGCCGAAGTACTGACCGAATGGTCGGGCGTCGAGAGTGACATTGAAAGAGATATTCTGGGTCTGGCAGTCGTAACGGAGGCCCTCGGCAGACACGACACAGCTGGCGCCGCCGATCTGCGTCACTTCTCCGCCCTTCTTCGGGGAGTTGGAGGTGACGAATCCTGGGTCACCTGCGGATTCGACTGTGGTGGTCACCATGAAGACGACGTTCTGGTCTCCTGCACTGAGTCCTTCGAAGGGAAACCCGATCTTTGTCGTGCAGCTGGCCTCGGGCACGGTGACCTTCCGTGTGCCTGCTCCGAGCGAGAAGATCGACAGAGAGCGCTCCGAGGGAGCCTGCACGATGTCGTCGGCTTGGGGGAAGATCGAGCTCAGGGTGGTCTCGTCAGCGATCTCGCAGGCCGAGGGCCACTGGTCGAAGACGAAGGCACCGGACTCGTCGAGGGGGATGTCGAGGCTGATGGGCTGACCGATGGACGACGGGTCCGACACGATCTCGATCGCTGGAACGGAATCCTCTGAGGACGCCGCGGGGGCCGCAGGAGAGGTTGAGGGCGTGCCCGAAGAGCACGCTGCAAGGCCCAGCAGCAGCGTAGCGGCGCCGGCGGACCAGGAGATTGTTCTGTGTGTACGCATCCGACGACCTTAACATTTGTCGAGTGGAGCAGAAGCCGCGAGGTCGTTGATTCAGACCGGGCTCTGTGGACTTGATCACCTTCGGTCGTGTGCCTGTTCGAGGCGCACGACCGAAGATGTTTCGTCGTTCGTTCCGATCCGCCGTCCGGAGGGCGCGAAGCTGCATTCATCGTGCAGTGCGACGTTCTCTGCCCAGCCGCAGAGCTCTCACCTCATCCTTGCGCACCCTCAAGGATCAGCTGCTGAGCGCTGAGGGGCGTCGAGGCCGACTGGGCCGAGCACGTCGCCGGCGTCGAAGGCCCGGCCCAGTCGTTGTCGATTCAGGTTCCTAGTGAGTTGTCGCGCGGCGTCGGCGGGCCACGAGCAGCCCGCCTCCCAGAGACAGGAGCAGCAGTGCTGCCGCGATGGATGTCGTGACTGCTGCCCCCGTGTGAGCCAGCGGTCGGTCAGCCTTCGTGGGCGTGTCCGGGGTCTCTGTGATCGGGTGATCGGTGCAGAGCGTGCTCCCCTCCGCGCAGACCGGTGTGTCCCCGGTGCGGACCACGACGTTGCCCAGGTGGGCGTCGCCCAGGGCAGCATCGGCCTTGACCGTCACCTGGTAGGTGACCGTCGAGACCTGGCCAGCGGCGAGCGACCCGGTGATGTGGATCAGGTCGCCGTCCACCTCGGCTGTCAGCCCCTCCCCGGTGGTCGGGTCGCTGCTGAGCGTGGCGTCGTCGAGAACGTCGACCATGTGGTCGGTGTAGTCGACGGCCGCGGCAGTGGCGTCGGGGTCGGTCGAGACGTTGGTGAACGTGACGGTGTATGTCACCACGTCGCCAGGCTTGACCGTTGATCCCGAGGCAGGGTTGGACGTCTTCTCGACCACGACGTCAGACACATGGTTGACGGTGCAGTCCACCTCGCCACCCGGTGTGCAGGGACCGCCCGGGGGCTGCTGGTCGCCGGGGACGAGGAAGTTGTCCAGGCGGTCGTCGCCGCGTTGCCCGTCCGGCTTCACCGTGACCTGGTAGGTCACTGTCTCGACCTGCCCGGCCTCGAGGACGCCGTCGACGGAGAAGCGGCCGTCGGTCAACGGCGTGACAGTGAGCAATCCGTCGGTGGCGACCGGCTGGCCGGTGATGTCGGCGTCGTCGAGCACCCGGTCCAGGACGTCGTCACGGTCGACCGTCACGGGTGCCTGCCCGGTGTTCTCGAAGGTCAACGTGTACGTCGCCACCTGGCCCGCGCGCAGCGTGGACCCCGTCGCAGGGTCTACGGACTTGCTCGTGAGGAGCTCCCCGACAGGGTGCTCGGTGCAGGAGACTCCCGGGTCTTCACATGTGGGGGTGTCCGTGCCCGTGGGCGCGACGACGTTGGCCAGACGGTTGTTGCCACGGGCACCGTCGGGTTTGACTGTCGCGGTGTAGGACACCGTCACGACCTGACCGGCCTCGAGCGTCCCGGTGATCTGGACCGCCCCTGTCGACCCGTCGGTCACCGTGAGCGCCGGGTCGCTGCTCGCCGGGGCGACGGTGAGATCGGCGTCGTCGAGGACGTCGGCGAGGTCGTCGGTGTGGTCCACTGGTCCAGCAGCCTCACCCGTGTTGGAGAACGTCAGCGTGTAGACGACATCCTGCCCGGCCTGGACCGATGACCCCGAGACCGGGTCGGAGGACTTGACCACACTGATCACCGGGAGCTTGGGCTCTTCGACGATGGTCGTGCACGCGGTGTCCTCGGAGATGGGAGTATCGACGACCTCCGGCAGGTACGCCTCAGCGAGGTTGCACAGCTCACCGAGCTCGGCGTCCTCTCGGACCTTCGTCGTGAGCTCGAGTGTCGCCGATGCACCCGCGAGGAGGTCCTCTGCGAGCGTCCATCCCTGGGTCTGCGGGTCGTAGGTCCCGTTGGTGCTCGTCGACGAGACGTACTCCAGAGCGTCCGGCAGCCTGTCGACCACGACGACGCCACCGGTGCGGCCTGCGCCGTCGTTGGTGACGGTGATGGTCCAGACGACTTCTCCTGAGGGCTTCACGCTCGTCTGGGCGACGGACTTGTCGACGCTGAGCGAGGACTGTGCTCGAAGTCCGACCTTGTTCGGTTCGACGGGCAGGACCGCGTCGCCTGTGGAGGCCTCGTCGGCGGCTACCGCGAAGGAGTTCCACGCGACACCGTCGGCGTCAGAGGGAGCCGAGACCGGCACCGTGACTGAGTGGACCTGCTCGGCAGCGAACTCGGTGGTCCCGAAATCGATCCGCACGGCCCGCACCTGGGACGGGTCGTCCGGGAGGACGGTCGTCCAGTCGTCGACGCAGCCTGCCGGGGCATCGGCGCGAGAGCCACCCTCAGACATGACCTCGCCCCGGCACGGGTTGGTCGAGGCGGAGTAGGAGATCTCAGCGGGCACGTCGCTCGTCACTGCGCCGGCAAGGATCGTCTGCCACTGGCTCCCACGATCGTCGCTCGACGCCGGGCCGACGCCAGAGTCACCGACGTGCGGCAGGATCTCGTAGGCCACGACACCGTTCACCGCCACGTTCCCCGTGTTCTCCACGTCCAGGCGGTACTCGGCCGTCTGACCGGCGAGCACCAGGCCCACCGACGGTGACGACAAGAAGTCCTCGTCGAGCGATCCCTTGACCCACTTGGTCCCACCGATGGAGGGACTGGCCACGACGGTGTAGCTGGCGGTCGTGGCACAGCCGGTCCGACCGGTCCCGTCGACGAGCGCGCCGGTGTCGACCTTGGCGGTGTTGGCGACGCATCCGACGTTCTGGAACCGGGTGTCGAACGCGGCAAGCTCGTTGAGCCGTTGCCCGACCTCAGCGCCCGGCCGCACCTGGACCGCGAATTTCACCGTCCCGTAGGCCCCGTTCGGGGTAAGACCAGATGTCCCCGGCCAGCTCACCCGCACCAGCTGGCGACCACTGCCGTTGTAGTCCTCGACCACCTCCAGCACGAGGTTCTCGTCGGTGAGCTCGGCCTTGGCTGCCGTGGTCAAACCCGCGGTAGTAAAAGACCCGGGCACGAAGCGAAGGTCCTCTGGCAGCAGGTCCGTCAGGACCGGTGACCATCTGGCGTTGCTCGCCGACGTGGACAGCGTCAGGCCCACACCCATCTGCCCCTCGGGGCCTTGGACGTTGTCGGTCATCGTCTTGCCTACCCGCACCACAGGTCGGTCCGGCGGGATGCGGACGTACCCGCAGACGTCTGTGAACTCTTGGACGACCGCCTGCGTGTTCGCGTTGGTCAGGGTGCCAGCCAGGCAGTTCTCCAGGTAGACGTCCGCCCCGACGGGTACGTTCGGGTTGCGGTACGCCGCACCCGTGGAGTCTTGGGGAAGGTCCGGCGAGACCACACCGGAGACTTCGATGCTCGCGACGTCCCCACCGGGGATCGTGGCGCGGATGCGGACCGAGGTGACCCACTCCGCCGTCGACTGCGACGGAAGGAGCACGTTCGCCGGTCCCGCAGTCAGGGTCGTGCTCCCGGTTGAACCGAGATTGGTGACGTAGTCGATCGTGTAGGGCGTTCCCGCGGTCCCACCGGTCAGCCTCAGCCTCACATCCCGGATCGCGGGGGTGCTGCAGTCGGTACTCCCGTCGAGGGGTGAGGACCACACGCACGGGAGGCGGTCGGTGACATCCACGCTGAGCGGAACCGTGCCGAGGTTGCTCAGCCCGATCTGCCACGCGGTGTTGCCTCCTCGGATCCCACCGTTCGGGCGGGCCAGCGAGCCGTTCTTGGACACTGCGCCGCGAGCCGAGCCCGCGGCGAACCCGTGGCTCACCTCGTCGCTCGAGGTGACCTCTTGATCTGGACGCAGGTAAGGATGAGCCGACGCAGTTGCTGTGTTCGTCGCTGTGCTTGCTGTGCTGAACACCGTGGAGGGGTAGCGGATCGTGAGCTGGTAGTCGGGAGCGATCGTGAAGTTCCCTGTCGCACCGTTGTCGGACCACGCCGGCCAGGAGACCGTGTGCGTCGCCGCGTAGTAGACCCCGCCTCCGGTGGCCGAGACGAACTCAGCGCCGGTCGGCAGGTGGTCGACGGTCACGACATCGGTCACACCCCAGGTTCCCTTGGCCGGCTCTCCACTGAAGCGACCGGTGCTGGGGTTGATCGACGTGCGGTGCATCGTGGCGATCTGGTAGGTCACCGGGACGTCGAGGCCCGGGGTCGTGGCGCTCATCATCCGCTTGTCGGTCACCAGATCGGTGTCGGAGACGACGGTCTTTCTGGCGGTCGCCGTCTGGGTCACGCCACTCGCCGTGAAGGTCGCGACCGGATCGATCGTGTCGCCGTTCGGTGAGGAGATGTTCGGCACCTTCACCGTGAAGGTCATCTGGCCAGAGCTTCCCGCGGGGAGCGAGGCTGACATCGGCCATGTGATGACGCCCCCGGTGACCGTCGGCGCTCCTGAGGCGCCGTCTGTCGACGGCGTGCCCTGGACGTAGACGGTCTGGACGGAGGTGTCGGGCTGCAAAGTCGGGACGGGGACTGAGATCGTGCCCGCGTCGCAGGACTCGCTCGTGGAGCTGCACGACCACGCGATCTGGAACGTCGTCGTGTCACCAGAGAGCACCGTCGAACCGATCGACGTGAGCGTCAGCCCGAGCGCCGGCGCTGCCATGGCTGGTGCAGTGACACCTGCGCCCAGCAGACCTGCGGTCAGCAGCACTGCGACGGACCTGGTCAGGCGACGACCGCCGCGTCGTGTGGTCCTTCCACCTCTGGTCCACAGCGAGAGCGTCCGTCTGGCACGGCCAGCGGTGGTATCCGTAACTTCCATGGTGGGGGGCTCCGTCCGAGTCGCGAAGGTCGGCCGCGCAGCTCACTGGAGCCGTACGGTGCGCCCAGACACAGAACGCCACCTTCACCTACGAAGACAGCCTCGGCACCCGATCATGACGGCAACCGGACGACGAGTTCTGATCCTCACGCCCTGCAGCGAGACCGTCTCAGCGCAGGCACGCCTGTGGCGGTCGACGGGCACGGTCCGTGTGAACCGACCACGCCTCCCCGCTCGGCTCTTCGGCGGTCTCGCGTCACGACAGAGCCTCCACACAGTCTTCGTAGGTGTGGGGTGCGACATACGGGTCGCCTGCCCTCCCTACCGGAGGAATCCAAGGTGAGTAGAAGAACGTCAGCGGAGGCGATACCCGCTCTCTGGGAGCGAGGAGCGAGTCGGTCATGGCGGAACGGATGATCTCCCGTGGCAACTCCGCAGCAGCCGCGTGGCTTCCCGACGCGCTTCCCTCGTCAGAGCGCCCGGTCAGTGGTGACCTCGCGCTCATCGAGGAGACCCGCTCTGGCTCGCCGGACGCATTCCTCGAGCTCTGGGTCCGCCATGTCTCGAGCGTCGCGCGCTTCACCTATCGTCTGATCGGCTCGGAGGCTGCCACCCACTCGGTCGTCAACGAGGCCTTCGCCGCAGTGATGCTGGACATCGCCCGAGATCGCCCTGACCGTCACCGCATCGGTCTCGAACCCTTCAGGCTCTCCGTGTACCGGGCCGTCGCGGATCTGGTGGGACACCCACTGCCCAGTCGTGAGGCCGTCCCAGCAGTGCTACGCGGTCTGCGTCGACTCTCACCACGCCTCCAGTCGATCCTCTGGTACCGAGACGTCGAGGCAGTCCAGGCGCGCGAGGTAGGGCGCCTGCTCGGCGAGACGCCGACCGACATCGTCGCCGCACGGGCACCGGCTCTGGAGCGCCTGCGCGCCGAGTGGATCCTCACCCTCCTCGAGGACCCCACCGTTCGCGACTCGTGCGTCTGGAACCTGCGGCGGGCGGGCTCTCGCTCCACCGGCTCACTGTCGTGGGCATCGACCGCACGGTACGACCGACACCAGCGCGGCTGTCGGTGGTGTCAGGCGCTAGGACGAGACCTCGGCTCCCCGGCGACCGCACTGGTCCGCGAGGCGGTGCGGATCTTCGCGGCCCCAAGATCTGACAGTCAGCCGGGCATGACACCGGTCGCGACCGTCGAGGAGCTGCGATGACCACTGCCCGCTGTCGAGGTCTCAGGATCGGTGACGGCAGCGGCCTCTGTCCATGACGCAAGAAGAGGAGGGGCACTGGTCGGATGACCAGTGCCCCTCCTCTCATCTGTCGCTGCTAGCTGAGGTCTGTCGTCTCAGCAGTGCCGACGCGTCGACGCCTCTTCAAGGCGACGAGTCCGGCCCCGCCCGCTGCGAGCAGCAGCGCGAGCGCTGCCGCGGCGGTCAGGCCAGCCGCCCCAGTCCAAGCAAGCCCTGGTGTGCTAGGCGTGACGGGTGGCGCGGGCGGTCCCGGAATCGGGTTGTCGGTGCACAGCGGGTTGTCCGGTGTGCACTCAGCCGGCGGGTCCTGACCGGCGACGGTCAGGAAGTTGGCGGCACCGTGGTCGCCCTGGTCGGCGTAGGCCTTGATCGTGACCGTGTAGACCACGGTCGCGGTCTCCCCGGGCTGGATGGTGCCACTGACGAGGAGCTGGCCGTCGAGCGGACCGCTGACCTGCGCCCCACCTGTCGTGGTGATGTCTCCGGTGAGTGTGGCGTCGTCGAGGACCTCGGCCATGTGGTCGACGTAGTCGATCGGCGCTGCGCCCTGTCCGGTGTTCTCGAAGGACAGCGTGTAGGTCAGCTTCTGACCGTCCTTGACCTCGGTCCCGGACTGGGGGTCCACAGACTTCGACGGTCGGATGTCCCCGACGGGGTTGACCGTGCAGTCGGCGCGTTGTCCGTCGACTGCTTCGCAGACCGGGTCGGTCGGCGGTGCCGTGTCAGGGTCGAGCAGGAAGTTCGCCATGATCTCGTCTCCGCGGTCGCCCGAGGCCTTGACCGTGACTGTGTAGGCCACCGTGACAGCCTCGCCCGGGGCGATGTCACCCTGGATCGAGATGCGCTGTGCGTCCCGACCGACTGTCCACGAGTCCGATGTCGCGACCGGTTCGGTCGTGACGTCAGCGTCGTCCAGGACGTGGGTCAGGTCGTCGACCTTCGAGACTGTGCCCACGGCCGTGCCGGTGTTGGTGAAGTGGAGCGTGTAGGTGAGCTCCTGGCCCGCGACGACGGGAGTGCCCGTCGCCGGGGCGACAGTCTTCCAGTCCTCGATCTCGGGGATGGGGTTGACAGTGCAGACCGTAGAACCAGGCTCGCACTCGGCCGGCGGCTCCTCACCGGGATCGGTGACGAAGTTACCCAGCACGTTGTCCCCACGGTCACCGTCTACCTTCACCGTGACCGTGTAGGACACAGTCTCGGTCTGGCCGGCGGCCAACGACCCGGTGACCTGGAAACGGCCATCGGTGATCGCCGAGGCGGTCAGTGCGTCCGAGGACGCCTGCGGAGCGACGGTGACGTCGGCGTCGTCGAGCACACCGGCGACCACATCGTCAGAGGCTACTGCCCCGGCACCCTGACCGGAGTTGGTGAAGGTCAGGGTGTACGTGAGCGCCTGGCCCGCGACGACCGTGGTGCCCGAGGCCGGGTCGACCGTCTTGACGACGTCGACGTTCGGCAGCGGCGTCACCGTGCAGCGCGGGTCCGTGGGCTCGCAGGTGGCCGGAGGCTCCTGCCCCGTGGGCGCCACGAAGTTCGCCGCCGAGTTGTTGCCGCGGTCGGCGGGGTCGTTGACGGTCACCTGGTAGGTCACGGTGACCGTCTGACCGGCAGCGAGCTGGCCGGTGATGCTGATCGCGTCGTCGGTGACCGTGGAGGCCGCCAGCGCCGCGTCGGAGGACTCCGGCTCGGTGAGGAGCGTCGCGTCGTCGAGGACGTCACTGAGCGTGTCGGTCTCGTCGACGGGGACGGTCGCCTGACCCTGGTTGTCGAAGGTCAGGGTGTAGGTCAGGACGGTCCCGGCTTCGACCGGCGAGGTCGATGCCGTCACGGCCTTGGTGACCAGCAGGAGGCCGATCGGGGTTGCTGTGCAGTCGGGAGACTGGTCATCGGTCGGCTGGCAGGCCTCTCCTGGGATGGGAGGGGTGTCGCCAGAGTCACGGAGGAAGTTCGCGGCGACGTTGTCACCGCGGTCTGCGTCGGCCTTGACGGTCACCGTGTACACGACCGTGGTTGTCGCACCTGCAGGGAGCTCTCCGGTGATCGCGATCTGGTCAGCGGTGCGCTGAGCCGTGAGCACGTCAGAAGTGGGCTCGGAGGTCACGTCGGCGTCGTCGAGCACGCCTGCCAGGTAGTCGATGGTGTCGACCTGACCGGCTGCAGTCCCTGTGTTCTCGAAGGTGAGGGTGTAGGTCAGCTCCGTGCCAGCCGCGACCGGTGTGGTCGACGCCTGGACCGACTTGGAGAACCCGATCTCCGGGACAGGGTTCGAGGTGCACAGCGTGGAACCGGGCACACACTCGGCCGGCGGCTCCTCACCGGGATCGGTGACGAAGTTACCCAGCACGTTGTCCCCACGCTCACCGTCCGGGTTGACGGTCGCCATATAGGTGACCGTCACCGTCTGGCCTGCGGCGAGTGAGCCGGAGACCGAGAAGCGCCCGTTCGCCACGTCGCTGACGGTCAGCGCTGCGTCAGAGGCGGCCGGGGCTGAGGTGATCGTCGCGTCGTCGAGCACACCGGCGATCACGTCGTCGAAGGCAGCCTCCCCGGCAGCCTGACCGGAGTTGGTGAAGGTCAGGGTGTAGGTGAGGTCCTGACCGGCCACGACCGTGGTTCCCGAAGCTGGGTCCACGCTCTTGACGACGGTGACGTTCGACAGCGGCGTCACCGTGCACTCGGTCGAACCCTCCACGCACTCAGCAGGGGGCGCCTGCCCCGGCGGGACGAGGAAGTTGGCCGCAGAGTTGTTCCCTCGAGCAGCAAGGTCGTTGACGACCACCTGGTAGGTGACCGTGGCGACCTGCCCGCCTGCGAGCTCACCGCCGATGGTGAAGCGGTCCGGGTCGATCTCGGTCACGGTGACCGAGGCGGTGTCCGAGGTCGGCTGTGTCTGGACCGTCGCGTCGTCCAGGACGTCGGTGAGGATGTCCTCGCGCGCGACGGGAACCGTGGCGGCACCGGTGCTGGTGATCTCGACCGTGTAGGTCAGGACAGTCCCAGGCCCGACCGGGTCGGTGTCAGCGGAGACGGTCTTGACGTACTCGACCGCCGCGATCGCGGTGCTGGTGCAGTCGGGCGAGTTGACGTCTGCTGGTACGCAGACCGGGCTGGTCGGCGGCACCGGCGGGTTGTCAGGGTCGTCGGTGAACAGGAAGTTCGCGGCGAGGTCGTCCCCGCGCTGCCCGTCAGGACGGAAGGTCACGGTGTACGTCACCGTGGCTGTCTGCCCAGAAGCGACCGAGCCGGTGATGTCGATGCGGTCGCCAGTGCGTACTGCGGTCAGCGTGCTCGAAGCGGGCTCGATGGTCACGTCGGCGTCGTCGAGGACCTGGGTGAGGAAGTCCACGGCGTCCACGTCAGCGGCGGCGGGCCCGTCGTTCTCGAAGAACAGCGTGTACGTCAGCTGGCTGCCCGCGACCACGGGGTCGTCGGAGGCCTGGACGCTCTTGCGCTGGTTCAGGTCAGAGCCGGGGATCTGCACGGTGTCGCAGGCCTGCTGGCCGGCGACGACCTCGGTGACCGGGACGCACGCGAGGTTGCGCAGGATCTGGTCGCCGGCACCGGTGTAGGTGACCGAGTAGCTGATCGTCGCGGACTCCCCGGCGGCCAGGACACCAGACCAGGACAGCTGCGGCTCGGTGTAGGAGATGGTTCCCACGGAGGCTGTGAACGATCCCTCGTCGATGGTCGCGTCGTCGAGCACCGCGGTTAGGTCATCGGTCATGGTCGCTGGTGCACCGGCGGTGTAGTCACCGGGGCCTTCGTTGGTGACCGTCACGGTGTAGGTGGCTTGCTCGCCGATGGCGGGCAGGTCGGTGCGGTCGGCGATCTTGTCGATGGAGAGCTTGGGCAGGTTGAGCTGCGCCGTCGCGCACGGCTGACCGGTCTCGGGGTCCAGACCACCGGCGTCCGGCGGGTCGCACGCAGGAGGAGTCGGGTTGCCAGGGTCTCCAGGCTGCCACGCCACGTTGCGGACCGCGCCGTCGCCACCGCTGCCCAGGGTCACGGTGTAGGTGATCGCGACGCTTGCCCCGATCGCCAGGGGCCCGCTCCAGCTCAGCAGGGGCTCTTGGTAGGACAGGTCTCCGGTCTGGGACGCTGCGGCGTCGTCGTTGAACGTCGCGTCGTCCAGGACACCGGCCAGGTCGTCGAAGACCACTGCCGGGTTGCCTGCGGTGTAGTCGCCGGTGCCGGTGTTCGTCGCGGTGACGGTGTAGGTCACGACGTCGCCGGGACGTGAGTCAGCCGTGGCGTCGGAGATCTTCTCGATGTCGAGGGCTGGCTCCAGCGCGCAGCTCTCGGCCGTGCTCTGGTTGTTGGCAGGGACGTTGTCGAGCTCGTTGGCGACCACGGTCGCAGTGTTCTGCAGGCATGCCCCGGGCGCGACCGCGGTGTCCGCTGAGATGGTGAACGTAGTTGACGCCCCGACGGCGAGCCGCCCGCCGCTGGCGGTGATCGTGTTGCCAGAGATCTGGGCAGTCGTGCCTGTGACGCTCGGGTTGCTCAGCCCTGCTGGGAGAGTGTCGGTGACAGTCCAACCGCTGGAGGTGCCAGCGCCGTTGTTGGTCACTGTGATGTCGTAGCTGATGCGGTCGCCGTTGAGGAACGTCGCTGGTCCGCTCTTGAGGACCGCAAGGTCTGTGGGGAGTCCGGGGATCGACGTACCGTCGTTGAGGTTCGAGCTCGGGCCCGGCACGTTCGAGACAGTGGTGAATGTCGGCGTCGCGCTCGCCGGGTTCGTAATCCGCACCTGCAGCACCGCGCCGGTGCTGTTGGCTGAGAACCCGAGGTTGCCGTTTCCGAAGTTCCACACCGCTCCGTAACCGCCGGCTCCGGGGGCGATAGCCCTCGGGAAAGTGGTGATGGCGCCCGTCGCGACGTTGACTCGTCGGACGTCCCCGGCAATGTTCGCACCCCAGGCGAAGCCGTCCTTGAACGCGAAGTCCTGGATGTCAGGAGCCTGGCCGAGGTTGATGGTGCGTACCAAGGCGCCGGTCGAGACGTTGATCGCCAGCATCGTGGTGTTCGGCGAGAAGTCGGAGATGTAGTACAGGCCGTCAGCGGGGTTGATCGCACCTGAATAGAAGCGTGTCGAGTTCGTCGCCGGGTGCCTGTAGACGGTGGTCCCGACTCGGGTGACCGATCCTCCCTGACCGACCCGAACGAGGGAACCAGCCGGGATGCCTCCTCCGGCGGTGATCACCATGCCGTAGATGTAGTTGTCGGCGGGGTTGAAGGCGATAGCGTTATAGGCAAGGTTTGCGGGCCCACCTTCGTCAGCGAAGGCAAAGGTCCCATCACCCGTGGTCTCCGCACGCTGCAGCTGCGTCAGGCCCCCTGAGCGATGAAGACCGTCGGCGTCTGGGGACTGAACGGATCCCCAGGAGCGGCCGAGGCGGGGGTTGGTGCAACGGCTGTCTCCACAACCACTAGACCCGCACTCATGAGCGCCGTTGCTGTGAGGAGTGCTGTCAGACGTCGTGCGATTCGCCGGCGCGGCGAAGGACGCGGCGGTCTTTGTTGTCGGGCTGTGCGAGTCATGCGGGTTCCCTTCCAGGATTTCAGTCGGCTCGAACCGCCTACACCTTCACATGGATAAGCGTGTAAAGCGAGGACACGAGAGTTTTTCTGCGGTTTTCACTCGGGGTCGACCATATTGATCGACATACTTGGTCTGATTGTTTTTTAGTCTCCTCTACCGCCTAGTGGCACGTAGGTACCATTTTTGCCGTTTTTGCGTCGTCGTCCTCGTCCAGAGGTCCAGGACTCCTGGTGCTGGATCGCTACCCGGTCCGGGATCGACACAGACGCACCGTCGACCGCCCGTTCACACGGGTCGAAGATGCGGGACGCCTGGCACGCCAGGGCCGCGGCGGGATCTCCGAGCCCTTCGCCGAGCTCTTGGCACCACGTGCAGCCGCGCAGGTGGCGGTCGTAGCGCCTGGTCGCGGTCCACGAGAGCCACCCGGCAGCCCGTGAGCTGGTGCGCCGCAGATTCCACGCGCACCCGTCGGGGATCGTCTGGTCCTCTAGCAGAGCCATGACCCATTCCGCGCGCAGGTTCGTGTGGGCCAGCCTGTACGCCGTGCGCACCTCGGCAGGACCTTCGCCGACAAGCCGCTCGACCTCGTCCCAGTCCATCTCCTCGACGTCGACGTACCACACGACCGACTGCAGCCGGGCCGGTAGTCTGCGAAGCGCGCGCAGGAGCGGGACATCTGACGCACCGCTGGGACGAGGGTGGCCTACGAGGTCGGCGACGGCCTTGTACACAGAGAGCCTGAACGGCTCCAAGCCCACCCGGTCGTGGGCGTACCGGTCCTGGGCGATGTCGACCATGACGACAGCGAACGCGTCGTTGACCACGGACAAGACCGAGCTCTCGTCAGCGACGAGCCGCCGCGCCACACCCACCACCGCCTCGAAGTGGCGGGTCCAGAGCTCGAGGAACGCGTCGGGGTTCCCTGCACGGGTGGACTCGACAAGAGCGGTGTCGCTGCCACTGAGCGGAGTGACTCGGGGCTCCGTGCAGACCGTGGGCACGACGAATGTCTTGCACGGGATCATCGGTGCCGCCCCTTCTGAGAGGCGAGCCTCGTCAGGACGACAGCCGTGCACGCGAGGAGCACGACAGCACCGCAGGCCACCAGGATCCACGGCCAGCCGATACCCGGGGACGACGTCGAACCGTCGGCCGCCTGAGCGCTGAGCTGGCCCGTCCCGACGCCGAGCGCTAGCCCTATGACGACGGACAGCACGTCCGCTAGGGGAAACTTGAGCCCCACAGAGGCCTCCGATCTCGACCGGGCGCGGCCGGGTGCCACGCCCTCTCATCAGAGAGACTCCGCAGAGTGGCCAGCATGACGCGAGAACGACGAGCAGTTCTGACGGTCGTCGTGAATCGGGGCATCACGGCCCAGATCGCCGCGACGGCGACGCCTCCCCGCCCGTCCCTCCCTCGGACTCGATGCGTGGGCACGTCCCTGTAGCCGGACCTTCCAGTCGCTGTCCTACTCGACCGTGACTGTCGAGGTCCGGACCGGACCGAATGAGGTGACGACCTTCTCCGCGCCTTCGTCCTCCACCGTCACGAACCTCACGCCCACCGTGTGCACGCCCGGGGCGACATCACGCCACACGAGCTCAGCCGACTGCGGCATCAGGTGATAGCGACCTGTCGGCACACCGTCGATGATGACCTGGACGAGCTCACCTGCTGATCCCATGAGCTCGACACGGATGTCTCCGCTGACGAGTGGCCCTCCTGCGGGGTCGGAGAGCATGACGTCGGGCCTCTCGAAGGTCCACGTGAGGGCACTGGACACGTCTGAGACCAGACCGCTCTGCTCGTCGAGGACGCGCGCCACGACCGCGAGGGACTCCCCGTCGGAGGAGCACACGGGTGCATCGCTCGTCGCGCCCGTGCACACGAGAGCGGACCAGGCTCCCTGGGCGTCTGCGCGCGCAGTGGTCAGCTCGTCGCCAGCGACCGTCGACATCACCACCAACGCCCCAGGATCAGCTGTGCCCGAGAGGGCTGGGAAGGTCGTCAGCGGCGTCAGGATGGACGGGCCTGTGAGAGTCGGGGCACGCGGTCCGTCGGGATCATCCGGTGTGCTCGGCTCCTCGGGCGCGCTGGGCTGAGCAGGCACGCCTTCATCAGGCAGACCAGGCATCCCCTCGCTCTTGCTCTCGGTCTCCGGCATCCCCTCTGGTGGAGTCGTGTTCGGGGAGGTCGTCGGTGGTCCTGTCGGCTCTGCCGTCGGCGGCAGTGGGTCGATCGGATCAGCAGGGGGCAGCAGCGGGACGTCGTCGACAGCGCCCGCCTCGACATCAGACGACGACTCTTCGAGGGGGTCGGGACCAGAAGGCCCGTCAGGACGCGCAGGTTCGGGAAACGGGGACGCCGCCTTGCCTGCTCCCCCGATTATTTCCGCATGCGTGTCGCGGAGCGCCCCCCAGGCCAGCACGACGGCTGCTGAGATTGCCACGAGGAACACGACGAGCACCGCTACGGCTCGCGTAGAGACGCGATAGCCGCTCCGCACGCCCGACGAGAGCGCAGACCACCGGCCGCCCCACCCGTGCGGAGATGGAGTCGGCGACCCGACCGCCACCCCAACCACCGTCGTCGTGGTGCCGCCCTGAAGCGTCGCCCAGGGGACTCCCACGAGAAGCGGAGCGATGACCAGGCCCAGTCGCCGAGACGCCTCGTCGACCTCCTCGAGCACGAGGGTGCACCGAGAGCACCCCTCGACGTGAAGGTCGAAACGCTCTCTGTTCTTGCGGCTCAGCGCATCACGGTTGGCCTCTCCCATCCGCTCGGTGGGCCATCGACACTCCTCAGGCAGGGCCGTCGCGCTCACGTGCGCTTGCAACCAGGCTCGTCGCAAGCCCTCCCGGGCCCTGTAGGACAAGGCGGATACCGCACTCGCGCTGAGTCCGAGCAGAGGTGCGATGTCGGCAGGTTCGAGGCCTTCGACCTCGGTGTACCAGAGGACCTCTTGCCAGCGCACTGGCAGGGAGCGGTACGCCGTCGCCGTGATCGTCCCCTCGAGGACCGACTCGGAGAGGTCGGTGCCGTCGCTCCGGTCTGCCAGCAGCTCGAGACTCGACGTCTGCTGGCGCGACCAGGTGATCGCGATGTTCCTGATGGTCTGGTAGAGGTACGGCCTGAACGGCCCGTCTGGACCTCGTCCGCGCCCCAGAGAGGAGAAGATGCGCAGATAGGCCTCCTGGACGATGTCGTCAGGGTCGCTGGCGGAGGTGAACCGGTTGGCGACCCTTCGACCGGCATCGGCATGACGACGCCAGAGCATCTCGAACGGCACGGGGTCGCCGGAGCGGGCTCGACCTGCGAGCTCTTCGTCGCTCAGCCGCTCGAGCTCTTCTCCGAGCGGTGCCTCGAGGTCCTCGCGTCCGCGCACCAAGGACCGAGCAACCGCCCCGTCGCCAGGCGACCAGTCGATCGGTGTCTGCTCCACAGCTTCCCTCTCCTCGTCCCGCCCGTCGGACGGCGCTCGAGACGACGCGCGGCCTCCGACGTCCCTGAAGTTGAAGACACCGCCCAGCTTCCGATATGACGGCACTTCACGAACCAGAAAGGTGACACACGTTACATCAGTGGTTGGCGACCGGGCCGATGACGACGGTGCAGGCGTGCCGATCACCATAGACCGCTCGGGCATGCCACGGCCCTCCTGAGCGGCAGGCCGCAGAACGCGGCAGCTTGCCCCAGCCGTCAGGCCGCGCGCATCAGGCGGGGTCGTCGTCCTCGTCGTCCTGGGGCGGCATCTCGTCAGCCCCCGTGTCGCAGGCGAAGGAGAACCCCTCGAGGAACCCCCGGGCCCGCTCGGTCCGGGGGTAGGCGTCGAGCAGCGC
>Ga0308165_1001609_pt1 | contig 30821 bp, 34 predicted proteins | sample PhyWR2_FD_201032 | JGI IMG/M metagenome (GOLD analysis project Ga0308165, IMG submission 201032) | Phyllosphere microbial communities from UC Gill Tract Community Farm, Albany, California, United States - DLSLW.R2 | ecosystem: Host-associated > Plants > Phyllosphere > Unclassified | place: USA... | reverse complement strand
CGCATCGCTGGTTTGGGCAATATCGTATGTGCTTGGCTTTTACGTGCTGCTTTACTTTATGTACAAGAAAAACATCATTATTAAGGTTTAGGTAACGCCTGCCTATTTAGCGCCACAATTCGGCCTAAAGAAAACCATCAACCGCGTCGATAATTTTCTAAATTTGCAGCATTAACAAGCAAGTGTAATAATGTAATTGCTGAGGCTTGACAACACTATGAAAATCATCTCGTATAACGTTAACGGCATTCGTGCGGCAAGTACCAAAAATTTTTTCGGCTGGTTGCAGGCAACGAACGCAGAGATGGTTTGCCTGCAGGAAGTAAAAGCAATGCCCTCGCAAATTGCTGAAATAATTGGGTTAATTGAGCAACTAGGCTATCACCATTATTGGTTCCCTGCTGAGAAAAAAGGCTATAGCGGTGTTGCCATTTTAACGAAAATTAAACCAAACCATGTTGAATATGGTTGTGGCGAAGAATGGATTGATAAGGAAGGAAGGATATTACGGGCCGATTTCGACGACTTTTCGCTGATGAGCCTGTATATGCCATCGGGCTCGAGCGGCGATGAACGACAGCTTAAAAAGTACGAGTTTATGCGGTTTTTTGATGACTATATCGGCGAATTACGCAAAGAAATTCCTAATTTAATTGTTAGTGGCGATTACAACATCTGCCATACTTCAATCGATATCCACAACCCGAAATCGAACGCCAAATCGTCGGGCTTTTTACCAGAGGAACGCGAATGGATGCAGCTTTTTTTGGATAATGGCTTTATAGATGCCTTTCGTCATTTTAATAAAGCCCCACATCACTATACCTGGTGGAGCTACCGTGCGGGTGCAAGAGGCAAAAACCTCGGTTGGCGCATTGATTATCATCTGGCCACGCTGCCAATGGAAAGCCGATTAAAAAACGTGAGAATATTGCCCGATGCCATTCACTCAGATCACTGCCCGGTATTATTGGAGATTGAGTAGTTCGGTTAATTGTTTAAGCGGTTAATTGCATGAATTGATTAACCGTAAAATCCGCTACAAATGCTCTGCTTCGTACTTTTCTCCGGCTTTAAGCATCAGTTCAATCTGTTTTAAATCATCGGCAGTGGGGTCTTCCTTTTCCTGCAGCTCAAACACGGCAATCATGTTGTCTTCATATTGCTTTTCGGTTTTGATAACGATTTCTTGTGCCATGATTTGCTGCGCTTAAAATGTGATGGTTGCTGCTGGTGTAATGCAAAGATCTAAACGGATATCGTGTGCATTCACATCGTCGATCTTCTCAATTGCAGGCGACAAAGATAGGCCTATTTTCTGAGCATTTAAATTTTGAAGAAAGCGATCGTAAAAGCCTTTACCATAACCCACGCGGTAGCCTTGCTTATCAAAAGCCAGCAGCGGAATTAAAACCATATCTACTTCGCCGCTATGCAGGTTTCCCTTTTGAGGCTCGAGGATGTTATAAAGGTTTTTTTGAAGATCATTTATACCCAAATATTCGTGATGTGTCATTAAAGCAGTATTAAAATCGGCCTTCGGAACGATGATCTTAATATCAGGATGATTTTCTGCGAGCCATTCGATAATCAGGAAAGTATTCGGCTCTCTTTTTTCGGCTATCGGCAAGAACAGGTGGATTGTGTTTATGCCCTGAAAATCCAGCAGCGTAAATTCATCGAGCAACCGGTTATTAAGAAGGTTATACTCATCTTCGCCGATTGCCAATCTATCTTTTAATGCTTGCTTTCTGATTTCTGACTTTAACATAAGGCCAATTTAAGTAAAATAACAATTGGCGTTACACCTTGTTTTTGAGATCAGCAAAGCGGGCTGTGCTTTAGTCTGATGCAGTGTGTTTGGCCCTAGCACAATAGCCGTTGGTACAAGCTAACGATGGCGGCACTGGTTTTGTCAAGCTGAGGAACAGCCTGTCCCGATTTCTCCTGCCGTGTGGACACATCTTTGAGACACAAACCAGACACGTTATTGGGCATTACAAATACTTTCGTGTTGTTCTTTTTGGAAACGAACAGACGTAGCATTGTGGTAACTGTAGCCCCGTGCCAAAGGCACTCCTTTGGAGCCATTCCTGCCCGTCCGGATCAGGCGGGCGCTGTAGCCCGCAAGAAAAATGCGGGGCTGCCGCTGCTGTCGCGTTTATTAACAGTGGTCGGTAGCCAAAACAAGTTTTCAGGTCTTCGGATAAAACATTGTTTCTAAACCCGATCGAAGCGAGATGCCGATCCTATAGCTATCGGATTTTTCTATCGGCAGAAGCTGGAGCGGGACTGCTGGCCGCCAAGAAAACCAAATCGTTCGTTTCCAAAAAAAGCTATTAAGTTTCAAAATCTATAGTACTATGAAGTATTATCATTTCGGTGATCGGCAATTTCCAGCATAAAAAAGCCCTTGAAAGTTAATCCAAGGGCTCATTAAAATCTTTTATTTTATTTCACACGCTCAACATATTCGCCTGTACGTGTATCAACCTTAATTTTATCGCCCTGGTTTACAAACATTGGCACTTTCACTTCAACGCCGTTTTCGAGGGTTGCTGCTTTTAGTGCATTTGTAGAGGTATCGCCTTTAACCGCTGGTTCAGAATAGGTAATTTCGAACTCGGCAAAGTTTGGCAACTGGCCCATAATTGCCTCATCGCTTTCCATAGAAACGATAACGCTCATGCCTTCTTTCAAAAATTTAATTGCAGAACCAAATAACGATTTCTCAACATTATATTGCTCGTAAGTATTGTTATCCATCACGACCAGATAATCGCCATCTTCGTATAGATACTGATAATCGTTGGTTTCCACGCGGCATATCTCAACGGCTTCGTCGGTATTCATACGAGCCTCAACAATTCTACCTGTCTTGATGTTGCGAAACTTACCCGTGTAAAATGCGCCGCCCTTACCCGGTGTACGGTGGTTCCACTCGTCAACAGTAACCAACTCGTTGTTCACACGTAGAATGTTACCGGTTTTAATTTCTGATGCTTTTGCCATATTGTTTTATCCTAATTGGGATTTTTTTATTTCAGTTTTTGGTGGATCAAAGGTAAAATTATTTTAATAAAAACCTATATCGGATTAACGCATAAGATGTGATGCGTAACGTGCGCTAAGCTATTTTACACGCTCCATATAGTCGCCGGTTTTAGTGTCTACCTTAACCTTATCGCCTTGATTAATAAACAGCGGAACCCTGATTTCGGCACCTGTTTCTACAGTTGCATATTTTTGCGCACTGGTCGATGTATCGCCCTTAACCGCAGGTTCGGTGTAGGTAATTTCGAGCTCAACACTGTTAGGCAATTGTGCAACAATGGGTTCATCGCTCTCAAAGGCGATGGTTACATTCATGCCTTCTTTCAAAAACTTAATCGCGCTGCCGAAAAGCAATTTCGGGATATTGTATTGCTCAAATGTGTTATTGTCCATTACCACCAGGTAATCGCCATCTTCATATAAGTATTGGTAATCGTTAGTTTCAACACGACAAATTGTAACCTCTTCATCTGTACGGAAACGATACTCAACAATTTTGCCCGTTTTTACATTGCGCATGCGAGCCTGATAAAAAGCCCTTAAATTGCCTGGCGTACGGTGGATATATTCTTCTACGCTAACTAATTCTCCGTTAAAACGAAGCACATTACCGGTTTTTACTTCTGATGCCTTTGCCATTTCTTATTGAAGTCTATTTCTTTTTGGAGCACCAAAGTTAAAAAAATCAATTTTGATTTGGAAGGTTCGCGAATGTTCATTTTGAATACGTGTCGTTGCGAGAACAAATGATGACCGTTCGTATTGTTGTGTTTTATAGGCTTAGCGTGTGTACAACACCTGATCATTTTTTCAAGGTGAGCGTTAATAACCACTCGCAACGACATCAAACTTTCAATTTTCACTGCCCTTTCCGACGAACGTATCAGACCTAGCAGATGATTTCAGGAAAAAACGTTGAAACCGTTTGAACTCTCGTCCAAAAACGCACTGAACAAAAGAATTTTCAGTCTGTGTGAGAGGACGTGTGTGAAGGCGGAGACCTAACAAATTCTTTTTCGACAACGGTTTGACGAATTTTTCCAAGATCATGTGCAAGTCTTGATTTTTGTTTCTTTTTATCAAGAAAAAGAAAAAAGCCCGTCTGGCCAAGACCAAAAAACACCCGTCTGCTTCGCTTCCACCTCTCTTTAAAAAGAGGGGAATCGCAAATCGCCAACGTCACTGGAATTTTTTTTCAGGATACAGCCCTGATTGATACTTGCAACGACGACCTTTCGGGATAAAAACCTCCGTATAAAAGAAATGCCTTTGGGAACCACTCCAAAGGCATAATCAACCTAAACCTCAAACTAAACTATGAAAAAATTTTTCGCCTTTTTAGGGCTTTATATTTTGTTCCGCTGTGCGGAGAATTATCACTTTACTTCAAGAGCCGAATCAAATATTTTCTTCTCTTTTTGGTGGTGCAAAGGTAAGAACAATTAACCAATTACAAAAATTTTTTTCGAAAAAATTTCAATAATACAAATGTATGACAAATAAGACGACCGACACACCGCAAGATAAGCCTTTAATTCATTTGAAATCAGTTATTTGCATAAGATTTTTGCAAAATTCATATTCCTGGATCTGGTTCGACCCAATAATTGTCAATCGATCTTTTGTGAAATTTTCAATCAGTTCGCGATACCAATCTACACCCTGAACGTCTAAATTACTCGTCGGCTCATCTAAAAATAAAATTGGCGAGTTAGAACAGCACGCCAAAGCTAGTTTGGTTCTTTGCTTCATTCCCGAAGAAAAATATTTAATTTCCTTATTGGCCGATTTCTCTAATCCCAAAATGGAAATCAATGACTTTTCATCAACTCCAACCGCAAAATCTTTGAACTTAAAATGGAAATTAATAATCTCTTTTAAAGTAAAGGTTTCTACCAATTCTAAATATGGAGCGGCTAAACTAATATGCTTGTAAATATTTTCCACGGCGATGTCTTTAGTACTTGAAAAAGAAATATCGCCCTCCGAAGGACTTAAGCTCCCGGTTAAAACGCTCAATAAGGTTGATTTTCCAGAGCCGTTTGGTCCTAAAATAGCATAGCTGTCTCCCGATACAAACTCAGTGCTTATACCCCTGAAAATCCATTCCTTGTTAAATCGGCGACCGACGTTGTTTAAAGCTATCTTCATTTTTGTAGTATCAAGATTCGAGTATCCGGTATCAAGCCAAAGACTTAGCCATACAAACACTGTTTTCAACTCCAATGTACTGGCCATAGTTTGGAATTACCTTGTAACCCACTTTTTGATAGAAAGCAATCGCCTCTGTTTGCCTTTTTCCTGTTTCTAAAATGCACTCAGAAAAACCTAAACTCGCGGCCCACTGCTCCAACTCAGTCAGTAGCTTTGCCGCTATACCTTGTTTTCGGAAATCAGGATGAACAAACATTCGTTTAACCTCGGCAGTGGTTTCTGATAAGGGCTTTATTGCGCCGCAGCCAACCGGAGTTTGATCCTTATAACCAACTATTACCTCTTTTATGGCATCAACTTTATTAAATTGGTCGTAAAATGCGTGTTCATCGCCATCAGTAACCGCCAGGTACTTATCCAGCAAAACCACTAGTTGCCTAAAATCTGCATTATCGGAATTGGTTCTTATCAGCGTGATGTTATTCATGAGTTTCTAGTTTACCCCCCCTTATCTGGCGCAAGCGTCTCGCTTGTGCCTAGCAAATTACTATCAGAAAATGCTTATAGTCGTAGCGAGACGCTACGACGAGTAAAGTCTTCGACTCCGCTCAGACTGACAGCTGACAAGCTTAGCTTAATAGAATTGCTACTTGCTCCAAACGTGTACGCTCCTGTCGGTTTTTTTTCTCAGGACTCCCAACTCCCAACTCTCTCCAGCCTTAACTCCCCATGCCGAAGCCTTTCATCACGCCACGGTTTGAGTTGCGGATAAAATCCACAATTTCGTCGCGGATTTCAGTTGGCTTAAATTCCGCTTCTATAATGTCGAGCGCCTTGGTTACATTGTTATGTTTTACAAAAAGCACACGATAGATTTCTTGAATTTCATCGATTTGCTCATTTGTAAAGCCTCTCCTACGCAAGCCAACAGAGTTGATTCCAGCGTACGAAAGTGGTTCGCGGGCCGCCTTTACATAAGGTGGAACATCTTTGCGCACCAACGAGCCTCCTGTTACGAAAGCGTACGAGCCAACTTTTACAAATTGGTGAATAGCAACCAGGCCGGCCAAAACTACATTGTTACCAATTGTAATGTGCCCCGCCAAAGTAGTACTGTTAGAAAAGATGCAATTATCGCCCACTTCGCAATCGTGCGCAATATGCGAGTAGGCCTGAATTAAGCAATTGCTGCCAATTACGGTTTTCCATTTATCTTTTGTACCGCGATTAACGGTTACACATTCGCGAATGGTGGTATTGTCACCGATTTCGGCAGTAGTTACCTCGCCGGCGTATTTTAGGTCTTGTGGTTCGCCAGAAATGACTGCACCAGGAAAAATACGGCAGTTTTTGCCGATACGAGCGCCGTCCATAATGGTAACGTTCGAGCCAATCCAAGTTCCCTCGCCAATAACAACGTCTTTATGTATCACTACAAAAGGCTCAATTACCACGTTTTCGGCAATTTTTGCCTGGGGATGTATATATGCTAACGGTTGTATCATTATTGAGCGGGTTCGGTTTGTTTAACTTTAGAGATTTGGGCCATCATTTCGGCTTCTACAACGATTTTTTCGCCAACCATACCTACGCCTTTCATTTGCGCAATACCTCTTCTAATTGGCTCCAGCAAGTCGCAACGGAAAACGATCGTATCTCCCGGAAGTACCTGCGCTCTAAAGCGAACATTATCTATTTTTAAGAAATAAGTTAGGTAGTTGCTTGGATCCGGAACGGTGCTTAGCACCAAAATACCACCTACCTGCGCCATTGCTTCAATTTGGATTACACCCGGAAAAACTGGTGTTCCTGGAAAGTGGCCCTTAAAAAACTCTTCGTTCATGGTTACGTTTTTAACGCCCACAACATGGTTTTTAGAAAGCTCCAAAATTTTATCGACAAATAAAAATGGTTGACGGTGCGGCAAAATGTCCATAATCTGAACAACGTCGTATAATGGCTTAGCGCTCGGATCGTACACTTTTTGTATTTTCTTGTTCTTCTCTTTTTTAATCGCGGCCTTAATTTTTTTGGCAAAGGCTACATTAGCTGCGTGGCCCGGTCTTGCCGCCATAATGTGGCCTTTTAAATGCATGCCAACCAACGCCAAATCGCCAATCATATCGAGCAATTTGTGGCGTGCAGGCTCATTTTGGTAGCGCAGCTCCATATTGTTCAATATGCCTTGCGGCGCTACATCTATATCCTTACGGTTGAAAAGTTTGGCCAGGTGGCCTAACTCATCTTTAGTAACCTCTTTATCTACAATTACGATGGCATTATTTAAATCGCCACCTTTAATTAGGTTGTGCGATAGCTGATACTCGAGCTCGTGCAAAAAGCAAAAGGTACGACAAGAAGCAATTTCCTTTTTAAACTCGGCAATGGTGTTTATGCCTGCGTGCTGGCTGCCCAAAACCGGAGAATTATAATCGATCATACAAGTGAAGCGGTAATCATCCAATGGCATAGCCACAATCTCCACTTTTCTGTCGGCCTCGGTATAAGTAATGTTATGGGGAATAGTGAAGTATTCACGATCGGCATTTTGCTCAATTGTACCTGCTTCTTCCAATAAATCGATAAATTGAATGGAGCTTCCGTCCATAATTGGCGTTTCGGGGCCATCAAGCTTTATAAGCACGTTATCAAGATCCATACCTACCAACGATGCCATTACGTGCTCAACGGTGCTTACACTGGCGCCATTTTGGGTAATAGTTGTACCGCGGGAGGTGTCGGTTACGTTATCTGCATCAGCGTCGATAATCGGGGAGCCTTCCAAGTCAATGCGCTGGAATTTAAACCCGTGATTTTCTGGTGCAGGGCAAAAAGTTAAGGTAACATTAGCACCTGTGTGTAAACCAACACCCGATGCAGATATTTCTTTTTTAATCGTTCTTTGTCTAACGTTCATTGTGTATTGTGTTCTTTTCCAGTTCAGCTGTAAGCCTTTTCAATTCTTGTTCTAACAGGTTAATTCTTTTTTCTACATCAGGCAGATGTTTAAAAATGACTGAGGCACGCATCCAGTTGCGCAACGGTTGTGCGGGGCTACCATGCCACTGCTTGTTTTCTTCGGTAATGTTGAAGTTTATTCCGGCCTGAGCGCCAATTTGAGTACCTTTTGCGAGGGTTAAATGACCGGCTATACCTACCTGGCCGCCAACCACGCTATTTGCGCCTACTTTTGTGCTCCCCGAAATGCCCGATTGAGCGGCAAGAACTGTGTTCTCGCCAATTTCTACATTGTGGGCAATTTGAATCAGATTATCGATTTTCGCCCCCTTTCTAACAATCGTTGAGCCCATTGTTGCCCTATCTACAGTAGTATTGGCTCCGATTTCGACGTCATCTTCGATAATCACATTTCCGATCTGCGGAATTTTATTATAAGTGCCATCTTTTTGCGGCGCAAAACCAAATCCATCACTTCCGATTACGGTATTTGCATGTATGGTTACCTTGTTGCCGATAACTGAATTGTGATAAATTTTAACTCCCGGAAAGAAAGTACAGTTATCGCCGATTTTAGAGTTCGCTCCAATAAATGTTTGCGAATTAATTTTGCATCCGTCGCCAATAACAACGTTTTCGGCGATGTACGAGAAGGCATCGATAAAAGCATTTTTGCCAATCTTCGCAGTTGGATGTACAAATGCAAGCTTATCTACCCCCGATTGGGCAGCCTGCGCATTTATCGCCTCGTTGTATTTATCTAAAAGTATGGTAAACGAACTGTACGGATTATCAACACGGATTAATGTGCTTGTATATGGCTGGGTCGGTGCAAAGCGCTTAGAAACAATAACAACCGACGCCTGGGTTGAATATAAAAAGTTTTCGTACTTAGGATTAGAAAGAAAAGACAGCGAGCCTTCCTTACCATCTTCTATTTTAGAAAGTTCTGACACGGTTACATCCGGGTTGCCATCAATGGAACCGTCTAAAAACTCGCTTATCTGCTTTGCAGTAAATTGCATTGTACAAAGGTATATGTTAAATTGATATGAACAAAAAAACCTGTTGAGGTTAAATGATGTATATTACACAATAGTAAGACTTAAAACGGCAGTAAAAGTCAAATATTTTGTTAAAAACACTTAAATACCCCTCGGATAACAGAGAATATACTTCTCAACAGTTTTTTGTAAAGACTCTAAGTTGGATAAATCTGACGCTTTTGCAATATCTACAATATCGTTATTTTTCATCAAAATCTTGATGTTTCCCACGCCCGCATTGTAGGCCCTGTTTTGAATGGCGCTTGTAAACACAAAATAATGCACCTCTGCCGGTTTTATGCCTAATAAGTTCACTGCTGCATCCTGCAAAAATTCGACCCGGTCGGCTGGTGCCATTTCGTTGCTCATCTCTACTTTGTACAGGTTTCTCGATGTCAGCATTTGGCATAAAGTAGATAAGATCTTATCGGGATGATTTACCCAAACTTTTACTGCGGTATAAATATCCTGGTCATCGAGATTCGTAAAATGCGTCAGGTGCGCTTGTTGAAGAAAGAAATCATCTTCATTGATATCATTTTTGAGGAAATAATTCAGCGATGGTGGCGCAAACAAATTTTCGCCTGCCGCTGATACTTCCTTGGCCCTTTCGAGCAGTTTTACCAATATCATTTCGCCCGCAATTACGGTTTTATGCAAATAAACCTGCCAATACATCAGCCTTCGGGCAATTAAGAACTTTTCTATCGAATAAATCCCTTTCTCCTCGATAACAAGGTCGTCATCAAAAACGTTAAACATCTTAATAATCCGGTCGAAACTGATCACACCTTCGCTAACGCCGGTAAAAAAACTATCGCGATTTAAGTAATCCATCCGATCTAAATCCAACTGACCGGAAATGAGTTGATGCAAGAACCGTTTCGGATAAGTTCCGTTGAAGATCTCGATGGCATGAGTAAGCTGCCCGTCGAAATGAGCATTCAGTTCCTGCATCAACTTCATCGAAATATCTTCGTGCCTGATGCCCGTTACGAGCGAATGTTCTAAGGCATGCGAAAACGGTCCGTGCCCAATATCGTGCAGTAAAATAGCCAGTATTGCAGCTTCTTCTTCGCCTTTTGTAATTGTGGTGCCCTTGCTTCTAAGAATCTCTATGGCCAGCCCCATTAAATGCATGGCGCCCAAGGCATGGTGAAAACGGGTGTGCAAAGCGCCCGGATAGACCAAATGCGTCATGCCAAGCTGCTTAATGTACCGCAATCGCTGAAAATACGGATGCGAAATAACATCGTAGATCAACGCCGAAGGGATGCTGATGAAACCGTAAACGGGATCGTTGATTATTTTCTTCTTGTTCAATAGTTAAAAATAGTTAAATAGATAGATACGGTACAAAAATTGCTATTTTTATTTATACTTTGATTTACCCGCCAAAATAAAAGGCACTACATACCTATTTTTTACAAAAACATGCAAGAAACTAAAATATTATGGGCCGATGATGAAATCGACCTGTTAAAACCCCATATACTTTTATTAAATGATAAGGGATACGGTGTAACTACGTTTACAAATGGAAATGATGCGCTTGAGGCGTTTGGAAAGGCGCATTTCGACCTGGTTTTTCTGGATGAAAATATGCCCGGAATGAGTGGAATTGAGACGCTCTCTGCGATTAAAAACCTTAACCCCGACGTTCCGGTGGTACTGATTACCAAGAGCGAGGAAGAGAACCTGATGGAAGATGCCATTGGTAGCAAGATAGACGATTACCTGATTAAGCCGGTAAACCCCAAGCAGGTGCTGCTAACGATTAAAAAACTGATAGACAATAAGCGTTTGGTGAGCGAAAAAACTTCGATGGCCTACCAACAGGATTTCCGCCGGTTGGGCATGACTTTAAGTGATCGGCTAAATTATGAGGAATGGATCGATGTTTACAAAAAAATCGTTTTTTGGGAATTGGAGCTCGAAAAATTAGACGATCCTCAAATGCATGAGATTTTAACCATGCAAAAGCAAGAAGCGAATACGCAGTTTTCTAAATTTATAGAAGAAAATTACCTGGATTGGATCAAAAATAAGGATACAGCGCCGTTGCTATCAAATGAACTTTTGAAGAAAAAAGCGTTCCCTCATATTAATGATACCACGCCGGTGTTCTTTATCTTGATTGATAACCTTCGCTACGATCAATGGAAAATTATCAACCCTTTGATTTCGGAGTTCTTCAGAATCGACGAGGAAGATATGTACACCAGTATTCTTCCGACAGCTACCCAGTATGCCCGTAACGCTATATTTTCGGGGTTAATGCCTTTGGATATGGAAAAACGGTTTCCGCAGCTTTGGCAAAATGACGATGATGAAGGCGGAAAAAATATGCATGAGGAGGCTTTTCTGGCCGATAACATTAAACGCAGCTTAAGAAAAGATTGTAAGTTTAGTTACAATAAGATTTTAACTTTTGAGCAGGGCAAGGACTTGGTCGATCAGACCCACACTTTGTTGCAAAACGATTTTAATGCCATTGTATTCAACTTTGTTGATATGTTAAGCCACGCCCGAACTGATATGCAGATGATACGCGAACTGGCTAATGATGATGCCGCTTATCGATCGTTAACGTTATCGTGGTTTGAGCATTCTCCGCTGTGGGATTTGTTGAAGAAGATTTCGCAGAAACAGGTTAAAGTAATCATCACCACCGACCACGGAACGATTAGGGTGAAAAAACCGGTAAAGGTAATCGGCGACAGGGCTACCAACACCAATTTGAGGTACAAACAAGGAAGAAACCTTAATTTTAACGCAAAAGACGTTTTCCTGATTAAAAACCCGCATGATGCCATGCTGCCCAAAATAAACATTAGTAGCAGCTACATTTTTGCCCGCGAGGACAGTTACTTTGTTTACCCGAATAACTACAATCAATTTGTAAACTATTATAACGAAACCTTTCAGCATGGCGGTATTTCGCTCGAGGAGATGATTATTCCGGTGGTTACCTATTCACCGAGGTAGCGAATGGTGAACCATGATCGTCTTCCTGAACTTGATTCAGGATTTTTATAACCGGCGGGTTATCATCCGATGAATATTTGCAAAGCGCTTTATTCATCGGATGAATTAAAATTTTATTTAGAAAGCAAGTTGTTCCAAATCAACAAGTCCTTGTTAGGCGGTAATAAGTTCGCCATTGCAGTCAGCCTGAGGCCCACAATCATCCCGATATCTTCAGGCTTTAAAGAATTAATGGTCTCGTATCCTCATTTCCTAAACCTACACGCTCGCAGCGGATGGTGATGTAACTCATCCCTTTGAGTGGGAATTACACTTTTCGTGGCCAGTACTGTAACTATTCATCATCCAAAAGGGTAATACAATTTTCTGATATTTTTTTAATCTGTCGGGAAGTGTCGGCAAAACCTCGTTCTCCTTAATGCTTTTGTAGTATTTGGTAATCATATCCAAAGTTTGTTCATCAGGGTTGCAAGCTTGTGCTTTCTCTAAATATGAAATAGTTTTTAAAACCTGTTTTTTGTAATCAGTTAAAACTTGGGCATACAATGTTGCGTTTTGTTGTTTAGCTGCTGCATTCATTTTGGCTCCTAGCTATCCATTCAGACGACATGTCCATTAATTCTTTAAAGCTGATGTAGGGATACTTTGGCTTCTTTGATACTATTTCGGCTTTCTTCCCCCTTTTTTGTTTATATAAGAAAAAGTAACGTAACTTTTATACGGCGGTGCGCATTTACAGAAAAAAACGAAAAATTGTTCGAACGCACCAAACCACTCCATTTGCACGACTTTATTTTTTTTTGATACATCTATGGTATCTACTAGAAAGTAGATTTTTTTGCGTCCCTCCTGAGCATAGCCATTATTTAAAAGAAAAAAAAGAAAGATTAAAAAAAAGTTCTTCATAACTATTTAATTAAGGGCAGTATTTGCCTTTTGAAACGATTTAGCTTGATTGTGTCTGGTTTTATTGAATATCGATTCGATTAATTAAATAGGGCTCAAAAAGGGTTATATTTTTTTGGATTAGACTTTTTTTATTGCCAGACTTTTTTTCATCAATAAGCGAACTAACTAATTCCATGAATGTTTGTTTTGATAATGTATTTAACCTAACATCCCTCGTGTGATCAATTTCTGGGCTATTTAATATAATGACAGGAATAACCAACGTCGTCCTATCTTTTGTCGTTAATAAGCTGCTGTAATCAACGTTTTTTAAGTCTTCATAGTTTCGAAAAACCTTATAGCCCACACTATCCGTCATGATAATTTTGGAAACAACTATTTGTCTTCCATCTCTCTCGATTACCAATCTTATATTAAAAGTGTATGTTTCTTTCAAACCGTTTAAACCTGAAATATCGCTCTTACTGCTTAAAATTCTTACAATAGTTTTAGAAAGCATTTCCTCTTTTTCAAGACTTACTGGGGTCACTTGTGCCGATACGTCAATTACTAGAAAAAAAAGCATTAAAAATTGAAAAAACAGGTATGTCCTCACTTTTTTTACCGTGTGAAGGCTAGTTTGATAATTCATTTTAATTGTTATATAAAAAACGCCAAGTTTACGGACACTTAGTGCCAGTATATCCAGTTTTTGTAACATCTCTTTCTTGTTCGTTAATAGTTTTGTCGTTTGCGTTTAGCAATACCACTCCTCCCTTAGCAAGGGCATAAGCCCTTGCTAGGTTAAAACTGCCATTCAACTCAATTATGGCGTCTCGCATTCCTAGGAGAAAGTTATTTGCTCCCATTTCGAAATGTCCGTTGACTTCCCGAAATAACGTTCTACCCCCATTTGACGCTAAATTACCAAATCGGCTTGTAAATTGTGCCGATGTCAAAGTTTTTCGCATCTGTTCGAAATACGCATGTAGCGCCTCATGATATAAAGTTACAAGAATATACTCCTGAGTCGCATTGTTAAGTACATCTGGATTAATTCCAATTGTATATGTACCAACACTACCATTAGCTAACCCAGAAAAAGAACTGGCCTTACCGTCGACTGTCGTTCCTTTTAAAGTATTATCAACAGTAAATTTCAAATTTACATCCATACCATTATTGAATGTCTTTTTAATTAACAAAGCAATTTTATTTGTTAAATTTGGCGCCTTTTTAAGTAACTTCTGTGCGCAGGGATAACCACGTAAGCTATCAATAATTTCTTTTTGACCACAGCTTTCTATCCCCGTATTTCCTCCAATGCAACCGCAATCCTCAGTGTATATTGCAGTGCCGTTTTCGTCACCATTGCAATCTACCGGCGGCCAGTATTCGCCTCCAACGTCTTCAAGCTTTAAATAATCAATAGTTGTTTCATTATTTCCTAATGTTAAGGTCGGTCTGCAGATTGTAATGTAGCTCATGCCCTTAGATTGCCAGTCGCACGCCTCATGGCCGGTGGCCCCTACGCAGGCATAAAAAAAGGTCTCGACCGCCACCGATCTACAATCCTCGCCCTCTCCAATCATCAATTTTTGTCCGGGCAAGCCGCCATTACCTTGGCGCATTTTTAAAAATTGCGCTTCCTTTAATGGCGCAAGTTGCAGTATTGCCTTTCCATTTTCATAAACCCAGCCATTTGCCATCTCTCCATTTTGATGATAAAATATTACTTTACCATTCAATTTTTCAAGCCGCTTATAGTGTAGCTTACCAAACGTTTGCTTATTCTGGTTTTCAATATACATATAGCTGGCAAACTTTATCTGCCTTGTGTTATTGTCTTCAAATAAAAGTAACCGCAGGTTTCCTTTGGCGGCCTCATCAGCCAGGTTACTGGTATCAAACGGTAAAACCATAGTGCTTGGGTTGCTAAATGCGATCTCGTAAACCGTATACTTAGCTTGCTTGTTTATGTAGGTACTCTCCCAAAGTGGACTAAGTTTGGTAAAATCGTTATTTACCTTCGAAACAATATTGTTCTGATACCACTGCCTTAGCACAGCATGCTGAACATCCGAAGTTTCCTTATCACCCTTTTTACAAGAATAAATAATAACACTTACAGCAATTAATAAGGTTAAAGCAGTTAAACACTGCTTTAACAAGGCATAGTTTTTTCTCATCTGGTGATGGGTTATATTTAAAAAATCAAACAACTCTTGAGATGAGATAAACTAAACATACAAATATATTCCCAAATAGAGTGTGCAAAATATTGATTTTACAGCAAAATAGTTTTCTTTACTAAAATCATCCACAAGATAAAGTGATTTATGCTTCATTGTATTGATGACAAATGGCTGTTAAATCTTGATGCCTAAGCAACATTTACTACCTCTTCAAAATAATTCAATTTACCCTGTAACCTCGTCCGGTTTAATGTAGTCTTACAGCTAAACATGGAGCAAGGAATTGATGATTTAGCGCTGATCCAAGATGTATTGAACGGAAACCCTGCTCAATATGCTTTGCTGGTTAAACGCCATCAGCGGTTTGTGTTTACCCTTGCGCTTAGGTTTTCGAAAAACAGAGAAGATGCCGAGGAGATTGCGCAAGACTGTTTTGTTAAAGCGTATAAAGCATTGGGTACGTTTAAGCAAACATCGAAATTTAGCACATGGCTCTACACCATTACCTATACCACCGCAATGACTTTTTTGCGCAAAAAACGTTTAAGTACCGCTTCTTTGAATGATGAAGATACTTTTGTTCAGCTCGAAAACCATACCTCGGCTTTTAATGCGAATGGTTACGAAAAGAACGACCGTAATAAGTTTTTAGCGGAAGCCATTAACTTGCTTATGCCAGACGACGCCACAATTATAACCCTCTTTTACCAGGGCGAACAAAGCCTGGAGGAAATTGGCACTGCATTGAACATGGAGGCAAACACGGTGAAGGTAAAATTGCACCGGGCCCGACAAAGGCTGAAAGATAAATTACAATTTTTGTTAAAAGATGAAGTAAAGGAGTTACTATGAATACGATAGAAGAACAACTTTGGGATTATATAGATGGCAATTTAAGCGCTGCAGAAGCCAGATCAATCGAAGAAAAAATTGATTCAGATAACGCGATCAGGGTTCAATATGAAGAATTACTGGCCCTAAACCTCACTTTTGGCGAGATGGAGCTCGATGAACCATCGATGTCGTTTTCGAGAAACGTAATGGAACGCGTAGCGGCAGAAGTGGCTCCGGTAGCATTAAAAACTACGGTAAACACACGGATTATTTACGGCATAGGCGCTTTTTTTGTAGGCGCATTACTTGCGGTTTTCAGTTATGCGGTTTACAGTTCGGGCATTGATATGTCTGCCCTTAACTGGAACCTGAAATTTGGCTTTGACATGAGTAAATACCTTACTTCGACGGTTGTATATACATTTCTGTTTGTCGATTTGATTATCGGCCTCGTATTTCTGGATTATTTATTAAGGAAAAAAGCCATGCACAAATAATCCGCATGCTAGTTGATATGTGTGATCCTTACTTCTTTCGGTCTGGATTTAAAATCCAGTATTAGCTAGGACGAGATTGCAAATCTCGACCAACAAACGATAAGTTTCTGACCTGCTGAGCCTTGGATTTAAAACCCAGTATTAAGTAGGATGAGATTGCAAATCATGATCAACATGTGTAGCAAATCTCGCCAGGCAAACGACAAAACTATTTACGAAGGATATAAAATCAAAAAAGCCCCGAAAATTTCGGGGCTTCCTTGTAAATATGATAGTTAATTAAATTACTTTCACATTAACAGCGTTTAAGCCTTTTTTACCGTTAGCAACTTCGTACTGTACTTTGTCGTTTTCACGGATTTCGTCGATAAGACCTGTTGAATGAACAAAAATTTCGCTATCGCCATTTGCAGGGATGATGAAGCCAAAACCTTTAGTTACATTGAAGAATTTTACTGTGCCTTCTTGCATTGTATTAAATATTAAAATTAAGTGTGCAAGATAAGTTTTAATATTTAAAATCAAAATAAATTTTAACATTATTTTAACGTTAAAATTTTGTAAACATCAGATTACTAAGGGTTTTTATTTACCCTCCCAATCATAGTCAGCGTTATTTCGCTATTATGAGGAATTCCCAGCGTTGTTCCGGGGGCAATATTAAACCGGTTATTCATGTAAATATCGGCTATTCCCTGCGCCACTTTCTTCTTCCCTTCCGCATCTTCCGGCAGCACATTATAAACTGCTTTTACGTGTATCCGGCCTTGAAAATCGACCACGGCCGCTACCTGATAGGCAAAATCTTTATAGGCATTGCCAATTCTGATAATGTACTGCGGAAACATGTAATCGTAAGCTTCGGTTCTGTTGTTTGTCCGATCAACCGTGCTCACTTTTTCGGCCTTATCATTTTTGCTTTTAGGTATAAACTCAACAGGGTCTGTGGCCGCAAAAGCGCTGTCGGCATTCTTGTTAACCTCAGCGCACCGCCGCTCAATAAAGGCGGTATCGGCCCTGGTTGGCCTCTGTAAATCTTCGGCTTTTGCGTTAATCCGTTTAATGTAATCGTTGGCATAAAAAGTCATGTTTACATCCGACCGGATATCACTGGCAATCACTTTACCATCTACCTGAACCCGTTGAAAAACCATACTATCTTTACTAATGTGCTTTACCTTAAAGAACTCAGCCGCAAAGTTGTACACATTTCCATGGTCGTATTGCAGGTAAAACTTTTGCATTTTATGCTTCTGAGGACTCCAGGCCAACATGGTATCTTCGGCAGCAACTTCAATTATCCACGATGGTTTTTGCATAAAACCTTGCTTGTTAAATGAGTAGCCATTACTAAAACGCCTTTTAACCTCGGTAAAACGTATCCCTTTTACGGGTTCGAAAGTGAATTCGCGTAACTCCGGATCTCTATTTTTGTTTTTCGATTTACAGGCAGAAAGCAAGAGCACAAGAAAGAGGAAATAGAATGCATTTTTTATCATTTCAACAAAATATGGTGCTAAAATAAGCAAATTACAGGCAGAATGAGCTAGATCTGCTTTACCTTTTCTTTACTAAAACCACATTCGCCACCTTGCGCTGACCTGCGTGATCCCATTTTTTATTATCTGTTGGGTAGTTCACAACACCACTGTCGGGCATGCCATTTACCCACAATGTGGTCGATCCTCCGCCATCGAAATTGATGGCGCTTGTACAACCCAACCAACGCATTAATCTAGTAAGCTCGAAGAGACTCATTCCGGCCGAATTTGCATTTCTTCCATCAACTGTTAACAAAATAACTCGGCCGTTTGGTTTAATGCCCAAACAGGTGCGTGGGTGGCGTAAACGATTAAAGGCGCCGGTATCGAGTTTTTCGTCTGCGCCATTAAACGTTAATAGCGGACCGTTTAATAATACATCTTTTTCTGGCAAGGCGGTTTCCCAGTCGGCAGCGCCATCCCATTTTTTTATAGCAATCTTGCCATTTTCGATCACTACAGCCGCTTCCTGATGTCTTGCCCGGTCTCCGTTTTTCTCCAAACGGTTGGTGTTGATAACTGCTCCGTTTACCTTTACAAAATCTACCGATCCACCGTTTTTTACATCGAAAAAATTGCCGTTTATTGCAGCAATGGCATTATTACGTCGGCCAAAATCACTCGTATTTATTAGTTCCTTTTCTTCGGCATCGATGGCGAAAACAGCCTTTCTTCCGCGGTTTTTTACTTCAACAAATGAAATATTCTCGTTTGCAGCAAACAGGTTATTTTGATCGAAATGATGACGATATAATGTGACTTGCCTGGCAACTTTTGTTTTTTGCCATTTTGTTTTTGCAACCGTTAACGAATCGGTGTTTTGTGCATGAGCATTGAAAAACGCAACAGCAAAAACGACCGCAAAAAAGGATTTCTTGAACATGGGATGAGTTTTTTGTTTAAAATTAGCAAACGCGATAATGTTTGCCTGAATCCATCAACATTTATACAAAGTTCACCACACGATTGTCCGTCATTTCTTTGAAGTTTAATCTACCAATGACAGCACGAATTTTGATCCTGAGTTTTACTTTATGGCATAAAATCAATACGAATAATGTTTATATATTCTTGCCGTCTTTCCCGCGCAGGCGGGAATCTTAATACTCGACGCCCAATTTTTTGCGCATTAGGATCCCCTACCGATAGCTATCGGTACAAGCTGAGGATGACGACCGTTCTTAGAAAACGCCATAAAATGTGTTGTCATCCGATAGCTATCGGATTTGATGTTTTCAGCTCGTAAAACGATGTTTCAAAAATGTGTCCACACGATAGGAACTATCGGGACCTGCGTTATACTACCATTGACGTTTTCGTCATTGCTTCAATCGATCTTTCATCGATTGAATTTATTCCATAATTACCCCTACCATTGACGTTTTAGTATCTGGGTTTAAAGCATTGTCTTATTGTCCCTCTTTGGAGACCTGTTCCGACCTTATTCGGAAGGATTGCGCAACCGAAAAACACAGGAATCCATACAAGGGAGAGGATTTTTGGAAATCATCCCCTCCCAAAGGGATGCCTTTGGCAATTGCCCCCTTCAAAGGGGGACGCATAGCGCAGACAGCGAACGAACAAATTGCAAACGTCACTCACATTGATTTTTTCCCAATTATTAGCCCTCAGGATGACAGCATCGAATCTTCCTGCGCAGCACTGCTGGCCTACATCAGTGCTAATGGGGATATTCAACCGATGAAAAATCGGTTTTCGACATGCCGGGGTTTATTAGTGGTAGGTGGAAAGAGTCTCCATACATTTCAAAAAAAAAGGTTCGTGTTTCCACGAACCTTTTCTCTTAAATTATTTTGGCTATTTCTTAGGATCTAAAATATCCTTAATTCTGATGTTTAAATCATCGTAATGCGCTTTTGAAATTTCATCGCCGGTTGCTGCTCTGGCTTTTGTTACGGCCAGCAATTTCTTTAACTCTACCCTAACCAGTGGCCTGATATCAGATAAGCCAACATTAATTGGAGTTAAGCCGTAATTTGCGGCGCTCTCTACCGGAAAGCCAGCTGGGAGTTCGCTTTCTTTGGTCATTAAATCAGACAGACGATCGACGTAGGCACGTTGTAAGTTTCGTTTGAAGGCATCTGGTCTGCCTGCTACAAAAACCGAAGACCTTAAGTCGGTAAACATTTCGGGCAAGGTATAGGCTTTAGCAGCTCCATTTTTAGTTTCATTATCTAAGAAACGAGCCAAACGTGGCGCCGACAAAAGGTTGCCCAGGGTATTGGTTTGCACACCTTTAATTCGACTTAACAAAACGCCATTGTCGAATTTGCTCAACTGCTCGTTGTTAATTAGCCAAAGAGGCGTAGTAAACAATTGCTGGTTTAAAAACGCAATAGCTTCCTTTTGCTTCGCTTGTGGCAAGTAGGCATAAACAGGGCCAGATTGTTCGTACGTTTTAAAATTTTCGCTTAAGCCGCCTACGTTCGTAGTAACATGGCCCATATAGCGATTAAACTGGCCGACAATTTCGCCGTAAATTTCTTTTAAGTTGCTATAATCTTCACCTTTTTCGTAGGTCCATTTTTCGATATTGGGAAGTATGCGTTTCAGATTGGCAATACCGTATCCGCTCGCTTTCATAGCATTATCGCCCAGGTCTTCGTTCTGCAAACGCGGATCGAGCGAGGTTCCTTGTCTACCGAAGAAATAAAGTGGGTTTCCGGCATTTTTAAGCGTCCATTGGTCTAAGATTTCCTTTTCCTGCTCAGCGGTTTTTCCTCCGGGAAGCCATGAGTAGCCCCATTTAACGGCCCATTTATCATATTCGCCAATTTGAGGATGTAATTTCGTTACGCCATCTCCGGGCTGTGCAATATAGTTGAACCGGGCATAATCCATGATCGATGGAGCTGTTCCATGTGCATCGGTAAAGGTTTTAGAACGCAGTGAATCTACCGGGTACGCATAGCTGGAGCCAAAGTTGTGTGGCAAGCCCAGGGTATGGCCAATTTCATGAGAGGAAACAAAACGAATCAATTCACCCATCTGCGCATCGCTAAATTTAGCCTTGCGTATTGATGGATTAATTGCCGCAGTTTGCACAAAGTACCAGTTGCGCAAAAGGTTCATTACATTATGATACCAGCCAATATGGGTTTCCAAAATTTGCCCCGTGCGTGGGTCGCTGATATGTGGCCCGTAAGCATTGGCAATATCTGATGCAAAGTAACGTACAACTGAATATCTCGAATCTTCTACACTAAACTCGGGGTCTTCTTGCTGGCTCGGTGCTTTTTTGCCGATGATTGCATTTTTAAAACCTGCGGCTTCGAAAGCTACCTGCCAATCGTTAATTCCCTGAATTAAATAAGGCACCCATTTGTTTGGTGTTGCAGGATCGATGTAAATAACGATCGGTTTTATTGGTTCAACCAGTTCTCCACGTTTGTAAGCGTTGGTATCTTTTGGCACCAAATTCCAGCGGTGTATATAAGCTGTGCGCTCTGCTTTTTGTGCGCCCGAGCCATAATCAATTTGCGATTGACCGAAGAAACCCACTCTTTTATCCATAATCCGGGCTTTTACAGGGATTTTTGGCAGTAAAAGCATCGAAGTATTAAACTCAAAGGTTACAGCTCCATTGCTATTGTCGGTAGGAGATTCTGCCGCACGGTAGGTTTTTGTGGTTTTTACCTCAATATTAACAGGGAAAGTTTTAACGGTATCGATATAAGACCGGGCCATATCGTAAGCTGTAACCTTATAAGCCTTGCGCAATTGATCTGTAGCGCCGATGGCAATTACATCACCGTTATAAAAATCGGTAACATCGATCACTATGCCGCTTGTATCTTTATTGTAGGCCTTGATTTCGAAGCTTGCCAATATTTGCGAAAGGTTCGAATTTTGAACCGATTCGAACATATCGCTATTGGGGTCGGCCTTGGTGGCGTAACTCGGTACGCGAACGTAAACCTGTTTCCCCCGGCGCTCCCATTTCCACACCTGTTCGTTTATTTGTTCGCCGCCGTATTGCTGGTTGCCAACTTTTACGCCCACGGGCACTTTAGATAAGCGGGTTACGGCCAACATTTCGCGATTGATTAATGAATCGGGGATTTCGAAATACCACTTATCATCTACCTTGTGGGTTTTAAACAAGCCATTTGTTGTTCTGGCTTTCGATGTAATTACCTCACTGTAAGGCTTAATCCCTTCTTTTTTTGGTGCCGCAGGTACAGCTGCCGGAGTGGTTTCTCCTTTCTTTGCTTTTGATTTTTTTTGGGCAAGCGCCGAGCCAGAGCCTGCCATGCCACATGCTACAATACCTGCTAATGCAAGTACCTTAAAGTTTTTCTTCATGAATAAAAAAGTTTGTTTGCTTGTTATTAGGGTGTTAAATTAGAAATTTGTTACCGCTATTGCTTTCTTGTATCTGCAAAGTTACTGCAACCTAAATGCGTTTTTCTAATTTCACGATCTTGAAAAAGGTTTTCTTGTCCCGATAAATTTCAAAAATGATTGTGCGCTCTGCTTTTGCCTTGAAAAGCTCAGACAGATCGTTAAAAGAGTAAAAATTTACTGGCTTAAAATTAACACCAATAATTTCATCGTAAGGGCACAAACCGGCTTTCTCTGCAGGAGAATTCTCGTCTATTTCGCCTATAATTACATGCTTGTACTCCGATTGATCGAGATAAATGGTCATCCCCGTCATATCGTGCTCAAAAGGGGCCTTATAATTTATATTCGGCTTAACGTAGATAAAACCTTCCTGATAATTGAACTGAACATCGAACTTTTTAAGCAGCTCTGCGCCAAGGTTTCCGTTACGATCGCTGAGATCAATTTTATGGGCAATGGTTTCGAAATCGGGGAAACCGGCTACAACATCTTTAAAAGTATAACCATCGAAACTTATTTTTTTTATCCGCCCTAAAAAGCCCTTAATCTGCCCGCTTAAGCTCATGCCCAAATTTGCGGGAATCTTTTTAGTCGGTTGTGGAAATGCCCCGCCGTTTAACATTTCCATCGATAATGCGTGGCTTGCTCCGGTATCCATTAAAAACCTCGATCGAACTTTCTTTCCATCCGGTGCTTCAACATCGGCGTAAACATAGGGCTTGAGGTGTTCAATCTCGATAGGGATTTTGCTACCCCGATATTTGATCTTTTTAAGCGGATCGGCAAAGATGATTCTGTTTTCGGCGTACCTCACATCAACTATAAAACTATTAAAAAAGCTGTAGCCAATTAACCCGTATATTTTAATCCCCAAATGGCCCGAAAGGTTAAAAAGGTCTTCCTTTAATATAGCCGTAGGGATATTATCGATTTTTGCCTGACCAATTTGTGCACTGATGTTTTGCGACACATAAGCATCGATGGTTTCTACGCCAAGGCCCGAAATTTTTATCTTCCGCAGCATGTTAAAATTTAACGAGTCGATAACGGAGGGCTCTGTAATGATCATGGGGCCCACCCCTGTGTCTAAAACGAAATCAAAAGGCCCCTTTCCGTTTATAAAAACCGGGATTACGATCAGGTTTTTAATGCTTCTGAATTTTAAACTCTGCTTCTGCCGGTTGCCCGTAAAGGTAAACTCTTGCGCAACCACACTAAAAAAACAAAATGAAAGCCCCCAGCAAATTATCGCTTTGCGTAAACAGATTATTACAAGAGGCTTATACTTGGTTAACATTGAATTAAATTTAATAATTTAGTTGATAATTATTACCTAATTATAGACCATGTTCCGATTTAAAAGTTACGCCCTGTTATTTCTATGTTTTACCTGCCTTACCATTTTCATTTCGGGCTGCTCAACCGACAAAATGATTGCCAAAAAGGTGGCAAAAGAGTTTAAGCATTCGGAGGTTATTAAGCAGTACCAGGTGGGTTTTGCCTTGTACAACATGGATGAAAAAAAGATGATTTTTCAAAAAGATGGCGAGAAGTATTTTACTCCTGCATCGAACACCAAGCTTTATACCTTTTTCGCCAGTTTACAAATGCTGCCCGAACAGATGCCGGCGTTGCGATATGTTGAGCGTGGAGATTCGTTAATTTTTTGGGGAACCGGCGATCCGGCTTTTTTGCAGTTTGCCGTTAAAGATAAATCGGCTTATAACTTTTTGCAGGCCTCAAACAAGAAGCTCTTTTTTGCTCCAGGCAGGTATCAGGGAACGTTTTTCGGTGATGGTTGGGCGTGGGATGACTACGATTACTATTATCAACCGGAAATTACCGAAATGCCGATTATGGACAACATGGTTACTTCCACTTATCTGTCACCAAAGCGGATTAACATTCAACCGAAGGTTTTTGCGCCCTGCTTTGAAGTAGATTCTACAAAAACCACAGGTAATTTTCAGGTAACGAGAGCATTTTTAACCAACGATTTCAAGTATCCAAATGTTGATGTAAAGCCGGGATATAATCAGCAAAATCCTTATAAAACCAGCACGCAAACTACCGTCGAAGTGCTTTCTGACACCTTGCATAAAACTGTTGGCGTTGTAAAAATGAAGATTCCGAGCGATGCCAAAACGCTTCCGGGCGCAAAACGCGATTCGGTGTTGAAGCATATGATGTTACCAAGCGACAATTTTATTGCCGAGCATTTACTTTTAGTGTGTTCAAATCAACTGGGCGATACGCTGAGTACAGCTAAGGCCATACAGCACATTACGAAAACCTATCTTTCTTTTCTGCCCGATAAGGTGAAATGGGCCGATGGCTCTGGTTTATCTCGCCAGAATTTATTTACGCCGAGGGATAACATCTATCTTTTGGATTCCATTTACCATTTGGTAAACAATCGCGAAAAGCTGTTTGATATGATGCCGGCTGGCGGAAAGAGTGGCACACTTAGAAACGCTTATCCTAAAACCGATACGCCGTTTGTGTATGGCAAAACAGGATCGCTGGGTGGTGTGCATAACCAAAGCGGTTTTGTTTTAACCAAAAAAGGCAAAACATACATCTTTTCTTTTATGAATAACGGTTTCATCAATCCAACATCGGAGGTGAGGGCAGAAATGGTTCGGATTATGACTTATATTCACAATAATTTTTAGGTTATAGTGAATAACACCGACCTTAAATCGATTGGCCAGCCGTTTTCGAACAAGATCGATCTCGACGGAAAAACCTTTTTATATTTCGGCGGAACGGCTTATTTGGGCATTCCGCAAAATGCCGCTTTCGTTGATCTGTACATAAAAGGCATCAAAAAGTTTGGCCTCAATAATGGCACCAGCCGAAATAACAACGTTCAGCTGGGCATTTATAATGAGGCAGAAGCTGAGGCCGCAGCAAGGTTTGGCGCCGAAGATGCCTTAATTACATCTAGTGGCTATTTGGCGGCACAAATGACGGTTAAGGTGCTTTCTGTTTTAGGAAATGCTGTTTATGCGCCGGGTACGCATCCTGCATTGTGGCTCAATGAACCACCAACTGTTACGGCCAGCTCATTTACCGAGTGGGCGAATGAAACTGTTGAGTTGATCAATTCATCCACGGCAGAAAACTGGGTGCTTATCAGCAACTCGATGAACAACCTTTTCCCCGAGATTTTTGATTTCGGTTTCATCGAACTGATTAACGCAGACAAAAACATTACGTTGATTATAGATGATTCGCATGGAATCGGGATAAACAACAATGGCTTGGGCGCATTGGCCAAAGTACCCAGGAAAAAAAACGTGACTGTGGTAATCGTCGCGTCGATGGCCAAGGCGCTGGGTGTAGATGCGGGGGTTGTTTTGGGCCCTAAAATGATTATCGACCGGCTAAAGGAAACGAACGTTTTTGTGGGCGCCTCTCCCCCGGCAGCGGCCGGCTTATACGCCTTTATCGGTGCGGCGGAAATTTATAAGCAGGCGCTCGAAAAATTGCAGGAAAATATTTCGCAACTGTGTGGCGCTTTGGCAGTGCAGTGGAAATTTGCAAATGGCTTCCCCGCTTTTTTAATTGATGATGCAAAGATTGACCAGGCACTTTTGACGCAGCAGATACTCATCTCGTCTTTCCCATATCCCAACAAGGATAGCGATCCAATCAACCGGATTATTTTAAGCAGTTGGCACACACGTGAAGATATTAATCAGCTGATTGCTGCGCTGAGCTAAATACTTGTTCTATCGTTTTAACCGTTATACAAGCATCTTAAACCTAAAAACATGAAAAAATTAGTCCTATTTCTTTCTTTAAGCTTTCTATTTTCGACAGCCGTTTTTGCCCAGGCTACGCAGGTTTGGATAGTGCGACATGCAGAAAAGGATAAATCGAACCCGCAAGATAATGATCCAAATCTTTCTGAAGAGGGAAGAATCAGAGCGGGCGACCTGGCCAAATATTTAAAGAAGATTAAGTTTGACGTTGCATTTAGTACACCGTACAAGAGAACGCACCAAACCTTAGATTCGTTAATTATTCAAAAGGTTATCGATTACAAGGATGCCAAATCGCTAGTCGATTCTATAAAGAAAAACTACGAGGGAAAAACGGTTATTGTTGCCGGCCACTCGAATACTGTTTTAGAGCTGATAGAGGCTTTTGGCGGGAAAAGACCTAAGGAAATGTTAACGGATGATGATTACGATTACATTTTCCATCTATCGGTTAAAGATGATAAGGCCAAAGTAAAGATGGATCAATATGGAAGGCCGCACCATTTATAGTTCTAAAATCAGTCTAAGTCTGGAGTCCTGAGTCTCAAGTCTTGGATGCAGTAAGTTAGAGTTTCGAATTTTAAAAGACCTGCTAAATGAACCATTGAACTACATTAAAGTTTCTCAAAAGGAATATCCATCAAGTTGTAATTCTGCCAGCCTGCAAAATCGTAATGCCACCATTCGTTATCCAGCACGTTCATTTTGTATTTTTTCATGGTGGCAATTAAAAACTCGCGGTTTTTTCTTACCTCGGTAGTAACGGGCTCGTAATTTGCCGCAGCAGCTGCCGAGAAACTGTCGTATGCTGTTGCCATAGCAACCTCTTTACCTGTTTTTAAATTCACGAGCGTTAAATCTACTGCACAACCGCGATTGTGTTTTGAGCCTTTTGCGGGGTTAGCTACAAAATTTTTATCGCTTGCTTTCAGGTAAAAAGCAACTGTAATGGCATAAGGACGATAACCATCAAAAATCTTCAGCCCATACCCTTTTTTATTTAGCTCCTTTTGCACTTTCTTTAGCGCTTCAACCACAGGTTTCCGAGCAAAGGCTCTGGCCTGCCGGTACATCACCTGTTTCATAAAATTGTTTTTTGTGGCGTAACGAATATCGAGTTTAATGTTCGGAATGGCTTTCTTTATATCTACCAATTCATTATTCGGATTTGCTTTCACGGAGGCCCGGTATTGGCTGTACGAACTAATTACAAGGAGCTTCTTTGCCGGGCTGGTTTGGGCTGTAGCAACGGATGAAAGAAATAAACAAAACAGGAGGAAATTAATTTTCATGATGAAGGGTTAAGGAGCTGTTGCTAAGAAGATAATTTTTAGTTTCGTGCACCTATAAATTATCGTACCGATTGTCACCCTGAGCGTAGTCGAAGGGCTGTTAAATTGGGCTTCGACTCCGGTCAGCCTACAAATAACTGTACATTTCGGAACGTCAAGGCAGCTATGCGCCAATTGTTTGCTAAAATCTTTCGACCTAACCTTATTTTCTTTACTGATTAGCAACTACCAAAAGCTCCAAATCTTTAAAAGGCAGGTTAAACATATCGGCCAGGTCTTTATTGGTGCAATTGCCTTGATAAATATACAAGGCTTCTCTAATGCCCGGTGTATTCCAAATCATGTTTACCAAACCTCCGTATTCGCCAATATCTAATAAAATCGGCGCAAAGATATTTGTTAAAGCATAGGAAGCGGTTCGTGGAACCCGCGACGCGATATTTGGTACACAGTAATGAATTACATCGTACTTTCTAAAAATCGGGTTGGTATGGTTTGTTACCTCCGAAGTTTCGAAACATCCGCCCTGATCGATACTTACATCAATGAGCACGGAGTGTGGCTTCATTTTGGCAACCGTTTCTTCCATTACTATGCAAGGGCTTCGACCATGGCTGGCACGGATGGCCCCAATAACAACATCGCAAGTTAAAATAGCCTTGTTTAAAACTATGGGTTGCATTACCGATGTAAAAACCCTGCTGCCCAAATTATTTTGCAGCCTGCGCAAGCGATAAATTGAGCTATCGAAAACCTTTACTTCGGCGCCGAGTGCCAATGCTGTTCTTGCGGCGTATTCACCAACGGTTCCAGCGCCCAAAATAACAATCTCCGTTGGCGGCACTCCTGTAAAACCGCCCAGCATTAATCCTTTACCACCGGTTACATTACTTAAGTATTCGGCAGCTATTAAAATTGAGGTTGAGCCAACAATTTCGCTCATTGCCCTAACCACGCTTAATATATTTCCCTCATCGCGAAGATTTTCGAAACATAAGGCATTGATTTTTCTTCGCATCAAAGCCTTTAAATAATCGGGCTTTAATGTTCCGGTTTGTAACGACGAGATTAGCGTTTGCCCTTTATGCATTAACTCAATCTCCTCTAACATCGGCGGCGCGATCTTTACTAATATGTCAGCATCAAAAACCTCTTTTTTGTCGTAGGCAATTTTTGCGCCTTGTTCGGCATATTCTGAGTCAGAGAAATTGGCGCCGGTTCCTGCCCCGGTTTCCAAAATTACATTATGCCCGTTATTAACCAACAAGGCAACAGATAAGGGCGTAAGCGCAATTCTGTTTTCCTGAAATGAAATCTCCTTCGGTATCCCGATGTTAAGGCTGTTTTTTCTGCTTTTGGTTTCTAGCCTCGCCGTTTGTGTTTGCAATAAACCCTGGCGAGCGATATCGGCCATTCCTTCGCGTAGTCCTGTAGCCATGCTGCTTAAAAATGTATTTGTTTTAGGTTGTTCAATGTACGGAAATTCTCTTAATTAATAGCCAGATTTATAACAATTTAGGTTTATTATGACGATTGACTCCATTAAACCGCAACAAGATTCAACTGCTTAACTTTGCGCCGCCATACTCGAATTTACGTTTTACAATTGTTCGATAGCTGATCTTTTAAATCTTCTCGAAACTGAATCGCCTGGTGTTTTCGTCGATAACCTTAATGTCGACTTTTACAAAATGTTCTGGCAATAATTCGGCCACTCTTTCGGGCCACTCAATTAAACAAACTGCACCACCGTAAAAATACTCTTCGTAGCCCAGATCAAACGCTTCCTGAATCTGTTTTATGCGATAAAAATCGAAATGGTAAACCAACCCGCTCGAACCTTGATATTCGTTAACGATAGAATACGTTGGGCTAGACACTACATCTTCTATTCCCAAAGCCTTGCAGAATGCCTTTATAAAAGTCGTTTTCCCAGCACCCATTTCACCATTAAAAACAAAGATTTTTTCGCCCTCCGAAAACGCTAAAAGCTGTTGTGCAGTTTGGGGCAAATCTGGTAATCCGTTTACTGTGATCTCCATCGTATTGTTGAATATTGAATGAATGAGTTAGAGAATGAGTAAGTGAATTGGAGAATGAGTGAATTTTGAATTAATTAATGGGATGCAAAAAACTTCAACCCGGCGATCGATCCAATCAACGTGCAAATGAAAAAGATGCGCCAAAAAGTTGCCGGCTCGTTAAAATATACAATGCCTATAATTACTGTTCCTACTGCGCCAATTCCGGTCCAAACGGCGTAGGCGGTACCCATGGGCAATGTTTGTGCCGCTTTATTCAATAGTACGAAACTCAGGGTTATGCAAATAAAAAACGCAGCACTCCACTTTATATTGGTGAAGTTGTTCGACAGCTTTAAACACGTGGTAAAACCAACCTCAAAAAGACCTGCAATAATTAAAATGATCCAATTCATATTGCAAAAGTAGAATGTTTTTAGAGAAATTACCAATAATCAGATTGCAATGAGTAATTAGCAATAGGCAACTGGCAATAAGCCGGCAGAGAAATTACCAATAACCAAAATGCAATAAGCAACGGGCAATGAGCAACGGGCAATAGGCAAATTATAATGAGCAAGCAACAATTATCACTCTTTATCGATCAACAATAGCGTTGGCGATGTTTTTAAGCCATAACCGGTTTGAAATTGTGTTATTGAAAATGATTGTGACTTCCTCAGAAGGTCAATTTTTTCTCAGAAGCACAGGAGTTAAGATGACGTTTTTCAATGCTGTCATCCTAAGGGGTAATTATTGGAATAAAATCAATATGGCATGACGCAAAAAACAACCACCCCTCGCCCCTCCTTGAAAGGAAGGAGGGGAGTTGGACAGTGCTAGCTTTGATGGTTTTGCAGGTCAAATGGTTGTGCAGTTGCTACTCCCCTCCTAATTTAGGAGGGGTCGGGGGTGGTTATCATAAAGCACTACATAACAATAAGTTGCGTAAAAACGTCAATGGTAGTGCAACGCATGTCCCGATACTTCGGGGAAGGATTCCCAAGCGATGAAATGCCTAACGCCAACAAGCCGCTGTTCTGCTCCTGTTTTTTTGATTTTCCGGCTCTTGGGATTGACGGCGTACTTGGCTTTAAACTCTGCTTAACGAACGTTAACCTGCAAATCGCCTATAAATTAAGCGGAAACGATCTGTCCACACGATAGGAGAAATCGGGATAGGCTGTTCCTCAGCATGACAAACAGGTGCTGTTA
>Ga0308165_1001608_pt1 | contig 30826 bp, 27 predicted proteins | sample PhyWR2_FD_201032 | JGI IMG/M metagenome (GOLD analysis project Ga0308165, IMG submission 201032) | Phyllosphere microbial communities from UC Gill Tract Community Farm, Albany, California, United States - DLSLW.R2 | ecosystem: Host-associated > Plants > Phyllosphere > Unclassified | place: USA... | reverse complement strand
GGTAGAGCCCGCGCTTCTTGGCGAGCGCGATACCTTCGCGCTGCCGCTCATGGATCAACGCCCGCTCGAACTCGGCAAATGCGCCCATCACTGACAGCATCAGGTTTGCCATCGGCGAGTCCTCGCCAGTGAAGGTCAGGCGCTCCTTGACGAACTCGATGCGCACGCCACGCTTGGTCAGCTTTTGGACGAGGCGGCGCAAGTCATCAAGGTTGCGCGCCAGGCGGTCCATGCTGTGCACCACCACGGTGTCGCCTTCGCGCGCGAAGGTCAGCAGCGAATCGAGCTCGGGCCGCTGTGTGTCCTTGCCCGACGCTTTGTCGGTGAACACCCTACCGACATCGACATGTTCCAGTTGCCGTTGCGGGTTCTGGTCGAGGCTGCTGACCCGAACGTAGCCGATGCGTTGCCCCTGCACGATTCCTCCAAACGTGAAAGTGTCAGAAAGAAATCTATGACCTTTCGTATCAGGTGTCAAGAAATACAAAAGACAAATCTATTCTGACGTTTCAAGCCTACCTATCCTGACATCAGGATAGGGTGCACCTCAGATGGACACCTTCCTTCACAGGACTTTAGAGCGTCACCCAGTTTCAGACGAGTTCAACGCGGCTTAGCGTACGATTTTTTCCGTTTTCTGAAGCGACCCCGACAGGGATGGGTTGCACCGCCGCCAGCGCCATGACGGGCGGCTCTGGCTGCACACTGCCATTGTCCATCTGTTCGCTGGAGCGCCCGTAGCGCATGCGCCTGAGATGGAACAGCTCGAGCGTGAGCTTGTCGATGGCCAGGCGCAGCGCGCCGATCTCCAGGTCACGCTGCCGGGCGCCTTGCGCCAAAGCATCGATCTGTTGCAGCAGCAGCGCGTGTGAACTCATGCAGACCACTTTGCCAGCAAAGCCGGTGCGGCAACAGAAGGGGTTTCACGGTTGCGGGTAGCCCCCTTATGTGGTGTTTCGTCTGCCCGGCTCGCCGTGCGCGCGCCTTGGGACAGCAGGTCAGCGCGTTCATGAACTCAGGCAGCGAGCGTGGGCTGCCAGGTGCGCACGGGCATGCGCCAGTCGATACCTTCGAGCAGCATGGACAGCTGCGCCGGGGTCAACGAGACCGCGCCGGCGTCGGCCTGCGGCCAGACGAAGCGGCCTTTCTCCAGGCGCTTGGCAAACAGGCACATGCCTTGGCCATCCCACCACAGCAACTTGATGATATCGCCGCGCCTGCCCCGAAACACAAAGACGTGGCCGCTAAACGGTTCCTGCGCCAGTGCGCTTTGCGCCAGGGCTGCCAGGCCATCGAATCCCCTGCGCATGTCCGTCAGCCCGGCGGCAAGCCATATCCGCGTGCCCGAGGGCAAACCGATCATGCCATCTCCCGTAGTGCCATCAGGACGCTGCGCACACTGGCCGGATCGACGCGGCCGCGCAGCACCACGTGGGCCCCGCCCATCTCGATCTCGATGACGCCCTCCTTGTCACCCGTAGCGTGCCCGTCAGGCGCGCCAGCCAGAAGCGGTTCCTGAGGCTCAACGGTGACCGGCAGGAGCACGGTTTGGCGGATAGTTCCTGCGGAACGTTTGCGCTCGCGCTTGGCGCGCCTCCACTTAAACACCAAGTTGGCATTGACGCCGTGCTCCAGCGCAACGGCGGCCACCGAAGCGCCGGGTTGCTCAATCAGCGCCAGGAGCTTGCGTTTGAAGGCTGCGCTATGCCTGCGCTTTGTGGTGATGACAGGCGATGAATTCGACTCTTGCATGGTGTCCACTTCACGGGCTTGAGTGCACACCACCAATGGAGTGCAACTGCCGCGATCTTGGGCGCCACTTCAAATTTCAGCAAGAACGGTATTCGCCGGACTATTACGCAGGGGGCAGGTCACGTTCACGTGCAGGGCTTGGGCGTAATGGCCAAGGGCGCCGGGGAGCTGATTCTGGCGGTGTTGGCTCAAGTGGCTGACATGGAGCGCCAGCGCATCGCCGAGCGTACAGCCGCTGGCCGACTGGTGGCCCGCGAGTCGATCGTGCGCACCGGTCTCACGCACCGTGGTAAGGAAAGCCTGGGGCGTCCCGTCAAGGCTGACGCAGCTGAGGTGGCCCGATGGCGACGCGAGGGGAGCGCGAGCCTGGCAAAGACTGCAGAGCACTGGAGTCTTTCACTTGCTACCGTCAAGCGCTACTGCGCTTGTTCAAAATAGGTTGTGTGGATTTAGACAAGCCGACTCTTAGTTTTCAAACCTCGGTAGTTAAATGAGCCTGCTCGGTACAGCATACGCACTCATCACGTGCATGAAGTAATCGATGCATGTGGGCTGTAGGCTTCTTAAATACATGTTGCGTCCATCCTTGACTCTGAGCATTGCCGCCTTTAATGTCCTTTAACAGCATCATAAAGCCGGCAATACCCGCAAAGAGCGACGCAAAAGCAAATGGAACGTCCACTGCATCAGGATTGTCCGGTAGCTGAAGTCTGCCAGTTGCACATATGGCGGGCATTACTGAACGAAGGGGTTGACCGCAGAATTGTTCAGGCGCAATGCCCCAACGAGACGCGACGGTTGCTGCCTCATGCGGCTCCAAGCCGCGACTGGTGTCAAGCAAGGATCTGATCAGGTCAGGCCGCAAGCCTGTTTGGTGATGAAGTTGTGCCACTTCGTCGAGGAGCGTGTCTGTCTTTTCCAGATAATCACACGCCAAACAAGCGCTTTGAAATCCTGGCAAATATCGGCCAGCGCCAATCCGCACACCCTCAGTCCACATGTTTACAGCGCGCTCGGGCAACTTCAACGCGACATGGCGCCGCGCTTCTGCTGAATCGAGCCCGGCAATGACTCGAAGCAGCGGCTTGTCGTAGCCGCGCTCAGCGCAGTAGGTGTTCAGGTCCTTGACATGTGGTGTCACGAGCAAGCCCGGATGTGCCGCCTTGAGCCGCACACCGACCTCAACAACCTTTTGCTGTCCAGCATTTTGAGGCCGCATGAATGCATACCGCTGGCCGTTTGTACTGCCGTACCTGTCCTGATCGACCAGATGAAGCATGCCAGTGACCCTTCGTGGCCAATGCTCAATAAGCTGAACTAAGCCATGCGTTACCGCACCCACGCCGAACACATGTGTCTCGCCCACATCAAATTCAGAGACTTCAAGGTCTGGTGCGTCGAACAATTTGCGCACGTCGACGCTGCAGTCATCGATAAGTACAGCGCCCCTTCCGTTGAGTTCCGCCTCGAAGACGCGATAAAAAACCTGGGCTGCAGCCATTGCCGAAGCAAAAGCTGGCCCTACCGGGTTATCACTGCCACCGCAGTCGGCCAGTGGCCCGAGTTGCGCGTTCCAGCCATCGGCGCCTACCCTCAAGATGTGTTTTGCGACTGACGGCGCCTCGCAGCCAATACTGATGACAATGTCGTAGGGAGGTGCCCACTGAACTGTCAACCCATTCCCGACGCAACCACCTGACGTCGCCGCGCTCAGCGCTGTGACCAGGTTTTGTTCGGCGCCAAGGCCCGAAAAGTCAATGGTTGGCCAGAGTCGAGCAAGAACGTCGGCCAACATGGTCGCCAGCAACATTGCGGATGGTTCCAGGGCTCCGGCCGATGACACCACCGCAATACGGGTTGTTCCAAGACGACTTGCAAGCGCTGCGTTTCCAAACAATGCCTGCAGCGCCTGCATATTCTTGTCCAGAGCTGTCGTCATGAAAGCACCAGCCTTGCTGCCGCTTCATGGCGGGGCCACAGACGCCAGTCGCCATCCTCGCGTTCATAAATGTTAGCCTGCTCGAACAACGTCAACCCGCGCGTGCCGTAAAACGGGACAATGATGCTGAGAGCGCCGACGTGCCTGACCACTTCCCATTCACGGTCGAGCTTAGACATGTCGACGTTGGCACCTGGGTGGGTGTGAAGCTGAACCACGCTGCGCTCCTTGCGCTGAAAGTTATCCAGTTGGATGCGCTGAAGCTCCTCTCCAGCGATGTGCACCCAGACTCCTGTTGGCGTTACTCCTGGCGTTTGTTTCGGGACAATGCATCTGGTAATGGTTGCGTGTGCGGCTACGTCCGCCCGGGATGTTGCCCATATGGCAAACACCTCATGCTTGCCCCGCAGAAATGCCTGCTCGGTTTCCACCACCACTTGGTGCGGAATTTTCCATTGGTTGTATTTCATGCTCTGCATACTCCTGCGCTGTTCAAGTCTTTATGGAGCTGCGTGACCATTTGCAGCACGCTGTACCTCGTGTCACGACGTATCGAGGCCCATGACACATCCTGATGACTCATGTGATCGTGGTATTCGCGCCAGCCTTTGAAGCAGAACCAGCAGCCTGGCTGCCCGTCTTGGTAAGCAAGGTGAAATCCGTTGTTACCGGGAACTTGTTGAGAACCCGGCAACAATGGGGCGCCGTTGAGGTCAATCCACCACCCACCCACCGGCCGGTAAGGGAAGTCCGTACCATCGACTCGAAGAGCTAGTTTGGCGCCTTGCAGGTGCCAGTCGAGTTCGACGTCGAGGTATGGAAAGGAGAAATCAAGCAGCTTGATGCCCAATGTCTCGAACTTCTCCGGTCTAGTGAGAAGGGGCTGAATCGCCCTACCGAAACTGGATTGGGCCAGCCTCGGGTGAACGATGGCCGCTGTGTTCATCCGCCACCGCCATTTTTCTTGGTGATGGACAAAGTATGGCCATCGCGCACACCTGCTTGCTTGAGTGTCAGGTCAGGGTTCAATGGCGCAGTGCCCACGTTGCCATCGGCTAAATCGAATTCATTGACCTGCGCACGGTCACGGGGTGGCAGGCTTCGCTGGGTGGCATCGCGTACCGTCATCATGGCCGGGAAACGGTGATCGCGGTCCTCACCGTCCAGAATCACGGTGACTTCATAAAAACGGTCTTCGAGTTCGCGCTGGACAGTAAAAAATCGGTCCTGAACCTGAAGAATGATCCGGTCCCCGTCTTCTATCACCTCATCGGCAAGACCGTCCAGGTCCACCCACAGGTCCACACCGCTGCTGCCAGACATGGACTTGAGTTCTGCGCCCGTCACCTTGGCCCGGTTCGGGCGGCAGCTTTCAGGCAAGGGTTGGTCATTGAGCGTTACAGCGACTGGCTTGCGAACGATCGGATTCTCATCAACATGAGGGTGTCCGTCACCGATGCTAAATTTCTCGCCACCGCGGATGAAGAGAATGTCTTCAGGAGCAAGTGGGACGTCAATGTCGCCAGTGACTTCGAGCAGAACCTGCTCACTGGCCGCGACGCTAGCCAAGTTGATGATCGCCTGACCGCGCACTGCGCCAGGGGTAAGGGACCGCTGCTCGCGATCGATAATGATGTGTACAGCCTTGATTGGCATATTGGTTACCTCATACGATGGGAAAATCATGCTGCTGAGAAATCCTCGGCAGCCCTTGGGTTATCGTGATGAAGGTTTGACACTTGCGATTCAATGCACATACACTCGCGGCTTCCACACCGGACGGGCGTACACGCATGTTCACTCAAGGGATCACGCCTTCACGGGTTTGATCCCTTGTTTTATTTCTGGCTCAACATAAGCACCTCCTTTTCCGGCACAAGGCCCGTTAAATCCTTTGTCTCACACAGAAGCGATGCCTTCTCATGCAGCGCCTATCGCCTTTTCGTTCTCAAAACATCGCTCTGCCAGTGGACTTTTGAGTAACAAAATCTCAAAAGCGTTGACCGTTTGAAGTTTACAAAATAAAATTCTTAAAGTCAATATGTAAACCAAATACTGGAGAAGCGCGATGATTGGAAGCCGACTTAAGATGGCGCGAGACGCCTTAGGTTTCTCTCTGCGGGATCTGGAGGCAGTCATCCAGGGGCAAGTTTCGGCGCAGGCGATTGGGAAGTACGAGCGAAATGAAATGATGCCGGGCTCAACCGTACTTCTTGCATTGGCAAAGGCATTGAAAATATCGCCGGAGTACCTTCTGAGCGAGCGTGTAATTCAGCTGACCGGGGTCGATTTTCGTAAGGCCCCGCAAGCCGGTTTGAAGGAGGAGCGTGCCGTTGAAGCCGCTGTGCTGGACCAAGTCGAGCGTTATCTTGAGTTGGAGGAGCTGATTCCCGGCCTCGACGACACCTGGGAACCGCCCATCGGTGATGAATTTGAAATCCACCGCATCGAAGATGCCGAGCAAGCTGCAGAGTCGTTGCGTAAATTGTGGGACTTGGGAATTGACTCAATCCCGCTGCTGGCAGAGTTATTAGAAGAGAAGGGCGTCAAAGTGATTGCTTTGGAGCTGCCTGAGAACGTTTCCGGCTCCAAGGCGTTTGTGCAGCGGCCAGATCAAGACGATGTGCCGGTCATCGTGGTCAATCAACTTCATAACGGTGAACGTCAACGTTTTACGCTCGCGCATGAGTTGGCGCATCTGGTTCTGCGTTTTAGCGGTCTCAGCGAGTCAGAACAAGAAAAGGCCGCCGATCGGTTCGCTGGGGCCTTTTTGATGGCAAGGGAGATGATCGTGAGATTGCTCGGCAGTCATCGGAAGGCAGTATCGCTGGGTGAGTTGGCAGAGTTGAAAAAGATCTTCAATGTCAGCATTGCGTCCCTTGTCGTACGTTGCGGCCAACTCGGGGTTCTGACAAAGGTGGAATACGGCCGTATTTGGGGCCAGATCAAAAGGCTCGGTTGGAACGGGCCGTGCTCAAAAGAACCTCACCCTTCTTCTGCTGAAGTACCTAAACGAATGGGACGTTTATGCCTAAGAGCAGTGACGGAAGGCGCAATTTCAGAGCCTAAAGCTGCAAGGCTGCTCAAGATCAGCGTTCGGCAACTCGACCGCCTTCTGACAGCTCAAGAGGCATAACCGCTCATGATCATCTTGGTATCTGACACATCCATCCTGATCGATTTGGACAGAGGCGGATTGCTTGAGGCGGCTTTTTCGTGCGGACTAACGATGGTCGTGCCAGATTTGCTTTACGAAACCGAGTTAGAACAAGAGAACGGTCAGTATCTTAAGGCGCTCGGCCTGGGTGTTGTGAATTTGAATCCAGATGAAGTAGCGATGGCTCAAAGTGTTCTTTCGAAGAGACCTGCTTTATCGCTTCCAGACTGCTTTGCCCTTGCCTGTGCAACTCGCTCCGGCCATACGCTCATAACTGGAGACAAAGCGCTTCGTAGCGAGGCGGTTACTCGGCTTGGCACCGTGCGTGGTCTGCTTTGGCTTCTGGACCAGATGGATACCTCTGGAGCGGTTTCTAAAAGTCAGTTATTTCAAGGGCTTACTCAGATCAAGGCCCATATACGTTGCCGCCTTCCCAAGGATGAGGTGAACAGCCGCCTTGACAGGTGGAGTTGAGCGTGCTTGGGTCGGTTAATTCGTAATCGGCCTTGCTACTGCTGCGCCGGTGTTGTCAAGCACATGAATCTCCGCGACCCGTTTCATCGTCGCAATCTCTGTTTGCGTGGTGAACTCCGCTGCCATGCCTTTTTCTTGCACCAACTGCCAAAACGCCTCCGCGCTGCGGCGCACCAGGCGGAGCAGATTGTCCATGGACTCGGACTGCGCCACATCTGACCTTGCCCCTGGATTGCGTATCCCATAACCGAGCTCATGAGTTGGCTTGCCTAGCAAACCATTCGCTTTCGAACTGCATCGGACTGACATAAGCCAGCGTCGAATGCAGCCGGGCTTTGTTGTACCAGAGCAGCCACGCGATGGTTTCATCCTTGGCCTGGCGTCGGGTCACAAAGCGTTGGCCATGCAAGCGCTCGACCTTCAGTGAGCCGAACAGTGTCTCGCTGCAGGCATTGACGCTCCTATGTCAAGTCATTTGCGCAGCGTCCTTCAAATCAGCCAGGATCAGGGGATACAGCTCACGAACAATATAGCGCTTGAGGCACCTAAAGATTTCCTTTTTCGACAGGCCCTCACCGGTGCGCCGGGCGACATATTGGCGGGTACGCGCGTCGCCTCGCATTCGCACCATGGCAATGGTCCACAGGGCATTGTTCGCCTGCCTGTCGCCCCCGCGGTTGAGCCGGTGGCGGCTGGTTTTTCCGGAAGATGCCTGCAGGGGACTGACGCCGCACAGGGCGGCCAGGGCGGCTTCGTTGTCGCGTCGGGTTGTCGCCCGCCGTGATGAGCAACGTCGCTGCAGTCTGGGGTCCCACCCCAAAGCGCTCGAGCAGCCTGGGTGCGGCCATTTTGGTCAGACGAGAGAGGTGCTGGTCCAGTTCCTTGAGTTCCCCGTGCAATGCGCTCCATCGCCTGGCCAACAACCGAAGCGTCGTTTTGAGGCTGGCCATCACAGGGCTCTTTTCATCGCCACAGTCCAGCGCCATACAGGCGGCGATGCACTGCTCGGGTTTTACCTTGAGGGCCGCCTCCCTGATGGATTGCGGCGCACTCACGAGCAGCGCGCGAAGCTGGTTGACCGCCTGGGTCTTGCCCTTGACTGCACTGCGACGAGCCACGTTCAGCATACGCAGTGCTTCGGCCAGGCCGCTTTGCGCTTTGGGTACGTTGCTCGCATCCTCAGCCAGGACAGCGCGGGCGGCGCTTTCAGCATCCGTCGGATCGCTTTTTCCCCGGCTGCGTCGACGCATGCGGTTCGGACGGTTGACCTCGATGACCGTGATGCCCTTGGCCTGCAAGAAGCGCGTCAGTCCTGCGCCATACGACGCTGTGCCTTCAATGCCGGCACGCTTGAGGCTGCCAAACTTTTGCGCCCATCCGAGCAACTCTTCGTATCCCAGCGCATTGGTTGGGATCGAGTGGGTGCCCTGGACGCGGCCCACCTGATCAATGACGACACCGACATGAATATCCAGGTGGGTGTCGACGCCGAGAATGACCTCGGCCTCACTGAAGATCTGTTCCATGCGAGCTCCTTGACAAAGGTGGCGTCGCCGAAACAGACCGAAGGACAGGACACTCAAGGTGCAGGACAAAGCTCCTATCAGGTCACTCGCAGCCGGCCCGGCATTGCCGGAATGAACACTGCGATCGACCGACAGGTCAATACAAAGGCATGGCGCCAATCCCAGCACGGGTCAGATCGAAAGCAGTGCTCGAATTGATCTTAGATTGAGTATCCCAACAGTTTCCACGCCGGCTCATCGAGCTCAGGATGCCGTACTCCTTGAGCACATCCTTGAAGACGCCACTGGCGTACTGGCTGCCCCTGTCACTATGAAACAGCACCCCAGCATCCTTGCCCGGGTGACGCTTGAACCACGCCATGCGCAGCGCGTCGATAACGATGTTTGACGTCATGTCCTCTCGCAGCGACCAACCCACCACCTGGCGGCTGAACAGGTCAATCACCACGGCCAAGTAAAGCCAGCCCTCATCAGTAGAGATGTACGTGATGTCGCCGACCCATACCTTGTCGGGCTCGGCCACGCTGAACTCACGATTGAGCAAGTTGGGCGAAATCGGCAACTTATGATTGCTGTCGGTGGTGACCTTGAAACGCCGCTTGCCTTTGGCGCGAATGCCGTGCAGTTGCATGAGCTTTTGCACTCGCTGCTTGCCCACCGGGACACCGCGTGCTACCAACTCGCGCCAGATGCGCGGCCAGCCGTAGGCGCTGCGGGTCTCGGCGTGCAGGGCCTTGATATGCACCAGCAGCGCCGCGTCGCTCAGGTGGCGCCGCTGTGCATCGCTGGCACGGCGCACGAGGTGCGCGTGGTAGCCGGCCGCGCTGACCTGGAGTACCCGGCCCTGCACCGAAACCGGCCACCTGCGCCGGTGCTGCTCAATGAAGGCGTACTTCAAATCGACCCTCTTGCGAAGTACGCCGTCGCTTTTCCCAAAATGTCGCGCTCCATCTTCACGCGCGCCAGTTCAGCCCTGAGCCGGCTGATTTCCATCTGCTCAGCGCTCACGGGCGCTTTGCTGTCCGCTCCCGTGAGTTTGCCTTGCTTATGCGCCTTGACCCAGTTGAACAGCGTCTGGTCAACCACGCCCAGCGTGCGCGCTGCCGCCGCGATGCTTTGGCCGTTCTCTACCAGCCGGACTGCCTCTTGCTTGAATTCGAGCGTGTAACGCGCCCTTGATGTTTTCGTCATTTCCGTTTTCCTTGTCTGAATTGAACCACTCAGCAAGGGATACGTTTTTCAGGGGCAAGGTCAGGCCGAATGTACGGGTGCAATCTTTACCTTCACGCTGTCATAGATTGAGGACTTGGCAAACAGGGGGTGTTCATGTACGTTTCCTGAAGTGAGCCTCATAAGTCAGAAGCGCCTATATACTGTGTATTTACCCAGTACAGACTGTCACATGCCCCTACATAAGCGTTTCTTCTCCTCCAAATGACCCTGCCAAAACGCCTAGGCGGAGCATTTTCATCTTACTACTTCCGCGCTGTGCAAACGTCTGCACTGTTTGCCGGGTGCTGCGAACTGGACGATTCATCCAGTTTGAAGACTGTTTTCTAATTAGAATCCCTCCTATGGGGAAATACAAAAAAACAACCGGCCGCCCGGCCCACTTCTCGGGCCACGAGACCTTTCCCTTGCGTCAGATGTGGTTAAAAAAGGTCGTCGAGCAAGCAGTCAAGAACGTCGTTTCCAAGACGGTCTTCGCTGACGAAAACGCCATCGCCGAATTCGGCGTGGGCAAAAACATGGTGGCGTCGATGCGGCATTGGGCCTTGGCGTGCAATGTCATGACCGAAGGCACGCCCGAGGGTTACGCAGTGACCAAAGATGCTATCGCCATATTCGACGATGACGGATGGGACCCATACTCCGAGAACCCCAACACCGCTTGGTATGCGCATTGGTGGCTCGCCGGCAAAGGCGAGCGCTCGACGACGTGGCATTGGCTTTTCAATCACGTCACGTCACCGCTGTTCTCACGCGAGGACCTCGAAGCTCCGCTCGCGGAATACGCGCGCGGGCTCGACAACAGCCGCAAGCTGTCGCCCGCTACGCTCGCGCGCGACATAGAGACCTGCATTCGAGGCTACGCGCCGCGCCTGTCGGGCGGAACGCCCGAGGATTACGCCGAGCCGATGCTCGCGGAGCTTGGCTTGATTTATGAAGAGCACCGTGGGCACTTCGCGTTTAGGCGGGGCCCAAAAGCCACCCTCAGCGATGGCATGTTCGCTTATGCCCTCATCGAATATTGGAACAAAGCCGCCCCGGGACTTAGCTCGCTCGCATTCGAATCCATCGCCTACGGCGAGAGCTCTCCCGGACGCGTGTTCAAGCTCGACGAGGACTCGGTGGCGGAGAGGCTTTTCGGTTTGGAAGAGCTGACCAAGGGAGCACTTTCTTGGACTGACACCGCAGGGCTTCGACAGGTGCACCGCAAAGAAGAAAAAATGGCTGGCCTCAGCGAGACCATGCTTGAAAGAGCGTATGGCTGAGGCGAAGGACAAACTCAGCGACATCGTCCGCATTGCGCGGCACTATCAACGCTCGATCCGCATCGACATCGATTACGGCCGCCCTGATGCATTGGATGGCTACATCTGCCATGGCACCGCGACGGGAGTGATCGACGGCATGTGCCGGCAAATCGCCGATACCAATCAACGGGCGTTCACCTGGACGGGACCGTTTGGCGGAGGGAAGTCTTCATTGGCAGTGGCACTCGCGAGCGCTCTAGGACCCAACAAAGCTTTGCGCACGAAAGCTCGCGAAGTCCTGCGCCTGGCTGATCATCCGATGTTCGACAAGGCGTTGCCTTGCCGCAAAGGCTGGCTGGCCATTCCTATCGTCGGCAAGCGGGCAAGCGTCGTGCAAGAGCTCTCGCGCGGCATGTGCAAGGCCTTGGGCCTTGGCAATGAAGGCAAGAAAGTTACGGCCTCCGGCTTGATCGCGGACCTCTGCGAAGCCGCCGAATCCAAAGAACACGAAGGCGTCCTCGTCATCATCGACGAGATGGGAAAATTCTTGGAAGCCGCCGCGCTGGGCGTTGGCGACGATGTCTACTTCTTTCAAGAATTGGCCGAAGCCGCATCCCGGTCCAAAGGCCGGATCGTTGTGGTCGGCATCTTGCATCAATCGTTTGGCCAATACGCGACGCGCCTCGGCATCGACACGCGAGACGATTGGTCCAAGGTGCAAGGCCGGTTCTCGGATATTCCATTGGTCGCCGCGAGCGACGAAGTGGTCGAGCTCATCGGACGAGCCATCGTCGCCGACAAGCGCCCCTTCTGGATGCTCAAGGCGTCCAACGCTATCGCCGACTCCATTCGTGCTCGTCGCCCCGCCGTGGGCCCGAACTTTGGCGAGGCTCTGAATTTGTGCTGGCCGCTGCACCCCGCCATGGCGGCTTTGCTTGGCCCTATCTCTAAGCGGCAGTTCGGGCAGAACGAGCGAAGCACCTTCGGGTTCCTGGCCTCGGTGGAGCCATTCGGCTTCCGCTCCTATTTGGAATCGACATCGCTCACCTCCGCGTCGTGGTATCGGCCCGACAACTATTGGGATTATCTGAGGGCGAACCTCGAGCCGGCGATCCTCGCCTCCCCCGATGGCCACCGTTGGGCGCAGGCCGTCGAGGCTGTCGAACGCACCGAAGCCAAAACGAGCGACTCCACCTCTCTTGCGTTGATAAAAAGCATCGCCGTGATCGACCTCTTCCGCAATGGCTCCGGCCTCGCGGCCGAAGCGAGCGTGCTGGTGTCGGTGCTCTACGACCACTCCAAGAAAAAGGTGGAAGACGCCTTGGAGCAACTCGCCTCTTGGAAGATCATCCTCTTCAAGAAGCACATCAACGCCTGGTCGGTTTTCGAGGGCAGCGATTTCGACATTGAGTCGGCGATTTCGCAAGCTCGCGGCGCGCTCCCCGGCGTGGACTTCGCATTGCTGTCGAGCCTGACCAATCTATTTCCGGTCATCGCCAAACGCCACTATCACCACACCGGCACGATGCGCTGGATGGATATGGCGCTCTGCCGCCTGGACGAAGTCGAGCGGATCGCGGCGAACTTCAAACTGTCAAAAGGCGCCTTCGGGCTCTTCCTTCTCGCGCTTCCCGGACGCTTCGCCGATCACAAAGCAGCAGTCAAGCAAGGTCGGGAGCATTCGCGCATAGCGCCTTGGCCCGTCGCAGTCGGCGTGCCCTCCAACCACACGCGCATTGAAGACCTCGGAGCTGAACTGCTCGCCTTGCAGCACGTGCAGTCTCGCCATGAGCTTGGCGGCGACCAGGTCGCTAGGCGCGAAGTGCAAGCGCGCTTGTCATCGGTGCGCGCGAATTTGGAAGAACAACTTCGAGCGGCCGTGTCGAAGGCCTCCTGGATGGCCCGAGAAATGGAAGTCGCCGGAATCCGGTTATCGCAAATGGCTTCCGACCTTGCCGACGTGGTCTACAAATCGGCTCCCGAAATTTGGAGCGAACTGGTCAATCGGGAAAGCCCTTCGAGCAACAGCGTCAAGGGACGGCGAGACCTGCTCCACCGAATGCTCACCCACGAGGAAGAGGCAGCGCTCGGCATCGATGGTTTCCCGGCGGAGCGCGGCCTCTATGAGACGCTGCTGAAAACCACCGGACTGCATCGCCAAGACGCTAACGGCATCTGGCGCTTCATGCCTCCGACCGAAGAGCACTCGCCCACTTTCGTGAAGCTCTGGGACGAGACAAAAAAGATGTTCACGAGCATCGACGCCCGCGTGAAGGCCGTCGAGGTCGCTGCGATGTGGGCCGCCGCGCCATTCGGCGTGCGCAAGGGCGTGGTGCCCGTCTTGTTCGCCGCTTTCTTGCTTGCGCACAAAGGCAACGTGGCGCTCTACAAGGACGGCATCTTCATCCCGAGGCTGACCGACGCCGACATCGACGAATACCTGCAAGACGACAAACGCTTTTCCATGCGCTGGATCGTCATCGATGCCGAGAAGAGTGTCATCCTCTCGGGCATCTCCGAAATTCTTGCCGAAGTCGGCGCCTCCTCCGGAACGCGCGACCCGTTGGAAGCCGCTCGTGGGCTTGTGGCTCTGATCGTGGGCCTTCCCGCGTGGAGTCAGCGGACGCACCGCATCAGCCCGGGAGCCAGGCTAGTGCGCGACACCCTGCTGAAAGCGCACGATCCCCACAAGGTCCTATTCATCGATCTGGCAGCCATTTTGGAAAGCGCTGGGGGCGATTCCTACGTGAATGCACTCCGCGGACCCATCGTCGAGATTTCCGGAGCCTACGACGCGCTTTTGAAAGACATAGAGGAATCCATGCTCGCGGCGCTCGACGCTCCGACGGAGCGGCTCGACCGCCTGCAAGCCAGGGCCTTCGCCGTCGAAGGCGTCACGGGCGACCTACGCCAGGACGCTTTCGCGGCCAGGCTGTCCAAGCACGATGGCTCCAAGGAGAGCATGGAAGGCATCCTGAGCCTGGCTGCGAACAAGCCGCCGCGCGATTGGAACGACCGCGACATCGACGCCGCACAGCTCGAACTGGCCCAAGCCGCCCTGCGGTTCAGACAAGCCGAAGCATTCGTGTCCGTCAAAGGCCGCAAGCCCACCAGCGAGGCCTTCGCGGTGGTCATGGGCGCGGGCGCCCAAACCATCACCGTGTCTCGGGCGTTCTCGCTCTCCGACCAGCACCGGGAAGCCGTGGAGGTCATGGCCGACAAGCTGACATTGGATTTGAAGGCTTGCGGAATGGAAACCAACGTGCTGCTGGCCGTATTGGCCAGAGCCGGCATGAGGCTCACTGTCGATGACGACTCACAAAAGGAGAAATCGCATGGCTGACAAACATGTCTTGGGCATTTCTGGCGGCAAGGACAGCGCGGCCCTCGCGGTCTTCGTCAGGCAGAACCACCCTGAGCTCGATGTGGAATATTTCTTCACCGACACCGGCAAAGAGCTCCCTGAGGTTTATGAGTTTTTGGGACGCCTCGAAGGATTTTTGGGCAAGCCGATCCTGCGCCTGAACCCGCGCCGCGACTTTGATTTTTGGCTGCGCGAATATCACAACTTCTTGCCCTCGGCTCAGACGCGTTGGTGCACCCGCCAGTTGAAGCTAGCCCCGTTCGAGCAATGGGTTCGCCCAATGCTCAACGCTGGCGACAAAGTCACGACCTACGTGGCGATCCGCTCCGATGAGGAATACCGCGAGGGTTACACCTCCAAGCATGAAAACTTGAAGGTAAGCCTCCCATTTCGGGATGCGGGCATCGACAAACGCGGGGTCATGGACATCCTTGACTCCTCAGGGGTAGGCCTGCCCAAGTATTACGACTGGCGCTCGCGCAGCGGTTGCACGTTCTGTTTCTTTCAGCAGAAGATCGAATGGGTCCGACTCAAAGAGCGGCATCCCGAGGCTTTTGAAGAGGCGAAGCAGTATGAGAAGAACGCCCTTGAGCACGGTTCGCCCTTCACCTGGACGCAACGCGAATCTTTGAGCGAGCTTGAAAAGCCCGCCCGCGTCATTCAGATCGTCACCGACTTTGAGCGACGCAAGCAACGCGACATTGCGAGCCGTCCCGTGAATCCTCTGCGGCCTGTCGATGCGGTCGAGGACATCGACGAAATTTTTGGCGAAGACGAAGGCGGCGGAGCATGCGTCGTCTGCCATAAGTAACTTTCGACGACTCAAATGGGCGGGAGGTTGAGCCAGGGAGCGACTCTGTTCCATGAGAGTTCACAAATTCGCTTTGTCCGTCGTTCCACCAACTGTCTATCCCACTGGCCATTTGTGGGCACGCCAATGATGGACTCCATATGATGCGAGTAAGTTGAGTTCTCAAGCAAATCCAAGGTGTGCGGTTGCAGCGCCACGCCAAACGCCGTCGCTTCAGCTGCAAGCCCCGCAATTTTTTGCGGGTCCTTCTCGGCTAAGTGCCGGTAGTAGATTGACTTAACCAACCACGAACTCTTCCCCGCCGAACTATTCACGTCGCCTGGCAAAAGCGTCAAGTTGCCAATCATTTGATAGCGATCGTTTTCGTAGAGATCCTTCCCCCATGTGTCTTGGCCTTTGGCTGGGGCGACATGTTCAATGGTTTTGAAGTCAGGCGAACTCCACATTTGAGCATCGATCATGGGGCGAGTGCCTACGGTTCCCAGCTTCATCAATCCGGGACTCAATAGATCAGGAATAGTGTCATGCGCGCTCAAGAACAGCGCGAATTTGCACATTGGCTTGGCATAGTCATAGCGAAGATTCTGTGTGGCTCGCGTTAGCCATTGCGCTGGATCGGATAAGTCCGCCAAAGCTCTGGACAAATACTGCTTCAACTGAGCGACATTCAGCGCGGCTTGGCCGTGAGTGGCCGACATCGGTTGGATGTTGTGGTCTGGGTCGCCCACTTTCAGTAGTCGGCGGTAAACATCGTCGAGTCCTGAATTAGATTTTGCAGCTCTCCATAGAAAATAAAACGCAGCTACTGCTTTGCAGGCTTGGATAAACTCTTGAGCGGAAGCAACTGTGTTTTTCCTAAGCATTTCAGCGTAGAACCGACTGAGAACGGAGTTGGCCATCTTATGCCCCGAGTCCCGTAGGAAAAGGACGCAAAAACCGGACGCCGACTTGTCGTCTTGAGCAACATTTTCCAGCCCCGCTATAGCCAAATTATTGTTCGGCTCAAAACCGATCACGGAGTCCCAGTAGGTAGCAAGCTCGCCCATCTGACGAATGAATTCTTCTCTTTCGTCGGTCCCCGGCGCAGCACGAAGCCGCTCGTTCAAATACCTGCGTTGCAAACTGAATTGCGAGGACAGCGTATGGCCGTTGTGCGACAGCGCAAAGATTGTTAAAAACTCATCCGTCAGCTTGTTCTTTTTTGCCGACGGCCCTGTTTCTCCGACCAGCTTATCGACTTTGCTGAAATACTTATTGGAATTAGTGTCTTTGAATAACTTGCCCTCCTGGGCCAAGTAATTCACTACCAATGGCTTAAAAGTCTCGATGGCAGTCAACGGCGTTCCAGAGGCGTTGAGCGACTGAAACATGTCAAAAGCCCACTCCTCCGACACAGGCTTAATGACCGTGAAGCAGCACCTTTCCGTGAAATAGTGAATCAGCGCAAAAATCTGAACCAAACTTGAAACGACGGCAGCTTCCTTATCGAATGCGGCGGTGGGATCTGGAACGTGAACATGCAATTCAGGCCGTGGATAAGTCCAAAGCGACTCCTCAGGAATAGCACCGAGTATTTGTTTGGCTCGGGGGTAATCATTCTCGTCGTTAGGCCCGGTTTCCTCGACCTTCTTCAACCATTTCTCTATTTCCTTCACATTGCGCGCAACTCTCTTATCGATAGGCTTTGCGAGCTGAGATAAAGACCCGTTGGAGTAAGCACGAATTGTTGCCGCGATAAAGCTTGTCACCCCCGACTTGTAGTTGTCCTCATCAGTCCCATTAAACGTCCACCCGTCCACGGAGCCCCGAACGATGATGGGTTTTCTGCTTGGATTTCCGCGCTTGATGTCCACCGAGAAAAGTTCAAGTAACAGGTCTCGCTTGGAGTCAATTTCGGTTCTCAAAGAATCAAACTTGGCGTCGGCAGGCACGCCGGATCTGAGGTTAAGCAAGCTCCTCAGCATTACGCAAGCCAAAAGTGCAATCGTTGAAATACGCTGTTGCCCATCAATGACGTTGTCTATGCGAGTGGGCAGCGCCCGATCATCTCGAGGCTGAATGTTCAGCTTGGGACTTGATTCTTGAAACAGAATCACCGTGCCCATGAAATGAATCGCCCGATCGCGGATCGCTTCAGGATCTTGAACCAAAGACTTCACGCCATTGAAGATGTCCTCCATGAGCTGCTCGACGTTCTCTGATTCCCAGCTGTATTCACGCTGGTAGAGAGGGATGTAATACGCGGCTCCCGGCTGTTGAAAAAATCCGGAGATTGGCTCGCTTGTCGGAGCGAAGGCTTTGGAGATATCAATCATTGTTCAATTACCTTTGTGTCTTGGCGGATTGCGGCCACCGCCAGTTCGATGTCGATATCCGAGAGAAACGGAGCCTGGGCGAAGACCAGTCCTTGTTCGCCATTGAGCTTGGCTGCCATATGCCCTTTACCCAGTAGCATTTCGGCACCAGGCCTGTCGAGGGCAATTTTTGAAGTCAGCTCACTGGCCACTTTCAAAATTAGCCGATTGCCCAGGTTCTCTCGAAGCTGCATGGGCATCACATCTTTGTCTGGACGCTGAGCTGCAAAGATCAAATGAATGCCGGCCGCCCGCGCCTTGACCCCAAGGCGCTGCACGGCAGCGCTCACGGCCTGCTTGTAGCCGTCGTCCATCATCCAGTCGGCAAACTCGTCATGGACAAGGAATAGCATTGGCAAGCGGGCTTCCGCTCCCGCCTTTGCATTGAAGGTAGTGAGGTCGCGGGCTCTTGCACCGGCGAAGAGCCTATACCTGCTCTCCATCTCCTCCACCAGCGCTTCGAGAACCACCGTCGCGCGTTCGCGCGTCGTAACGATTGGCTCTCGCATGTGCGGCAAGTCCTCCAACGCAGAGTAGTCCACACCCATCTTGGGATCGATGAGAATGATCTGCGCGAGCTGCTTGGGGTTGGTCGCAGCGATATCAAGAAGGATCGCCTGGATGAGCACCGATTTGCCGCTGCCAGTGGTTCCGGCAACAAGAGAGTGTGGATCGTGCGAGGACAGACCGCCGAACTCGCCGCCCAGATTCAGATAAAGCAGCGAACCGTTGATCTCTTGGAGACCCAGGACGAACGAAGTGTTGATTCCGGCCGCGTTGCGATTGATCTCACGTTTCGCCCACAAATCCCAAAGCGACACAGACTGTCGCTTCTCTCCGGCCATCGTCACCACGATCTCGCCTGGCTTGGGCTGGACGGTCACGAGGCTGATCGCATGCGTGGTGAGCAGTTGCATTCGCTTGGCTTCGATGTCTTCCACGCGAAGTTTGTCCGAACCAGCCAGACGCACCAAGCACCCATTGGGCGTGAGCCGGGTTCCCAGCACGGCCGCTTGGAGCCCATAGCCATTGAGGGCTGTTTTAAGCTTGCGAGTCATCTCGTCGGCCCATGCTCCGCGCTCATCGACCTTGCCAGCCAACGCGGCCGACTTGGATGCGATGAGGTTGGCGAGCGCGTTGGAGCCAGACTCAGCGACTTCAGCGGGTCCAGGATCATCCACTGCCACCGGAGCCTCAGAGGCATCCACGGGAGCTGGCTCGGCAGGTTTCGCAGTTGGTTCTGACAAGTTTTCGGGCGAAGAGCCGGCGTTGGGGGCATCAATCTCCACCACTTCTGGCATCGGCTCAGCTCCGACAGCAAGCAAGTCCATCATCGCGGTCCATGTGACCCGCGTGGCGGGCTCCTTCGCGTCCAATGCCAACCATGGCTGCATGGGTCCGAGCTTCGCACGCACGCACGCTGGATCAGCTTTGGACGCGTAGCTCTCCACGAGGTTGCGCAACTCTAGGCGGTCGAAGACCTCTTGCCAGGCTTCGACACCCAGGTCGCTCTCGATGAGGGATTGCTCCGACGCCGAGCCGCCCGCCCCGGCGTCGGCCGAATGGATGAACACGTGCGAATAGCCTCGAAGTGAAATCTTGGCCTTGCCTTCGCGCAGTTCTGAGCGCGCGCGCTCCAGCAGGCCAGAGCAGCCCGGCGGCACGTCGGCATCGATGAGCAAGTCGGCCAGACGCGACAGCCACACGTCTCGGTCAAGACGCCCAGGATCACCAAAAATGGCGGCGCGGAACGTGGACAGCGTCGTCAGGAGCTGGGCGCGCGAAGACTTCTTCGCCTCTGCGGCCCCCACGGCGGCCACATACTTCGACTCGACCACGGCGATGTGCAGATAGGGCACGCCGTCTCGCTCTTCGACGCAAAGCGCCAAGATGTCGGCGATGCGGTTCTCTTTTTGCGCGAGCCACCCCGCATAGTCGTCGAGTAAGAAGAAGACTGTGAAGGCTTGCGGGGACGCGCTCGACAGCGCCTTGAACTCGCTGTGGATCAGATAGCGGCTCATGACAAGGCCCAGCATTTCGCCAGCGGACACGCCTCGCTTGGCGGCCCTGAGGACGATGTCACCGGACACTGACAAGGCGTCCTTCTTGATCCGAGCGGCCAGGTCGTCAAACTGCTCAGGCGACATGACCAGGCCAAGCTCGGTCAAGCGCCTGCGGGTCAGCACGCTGAGCAGGCGCAGCTCTGAAGTGGAGCTCACGATCATGTTTCGGCCGTTGGTGGACGCCCGGCGATAACGGACAATGGTCACGCCGTTCGACTGAAGCTGGCGTTTGTCCAGCAGCTCGTCGTAAGTCGCGACCCACTCGGCGAGCGCGTGCGCGTCGCTCAGCGTCTCGTTGAGGGCCTGGCTCTGCACTGAAATGCGCCGGGCCGGCAAGAACCGCTGCCCATCGACCACGTCGGTTTGGCGAGCGACCGAGCCCACCGCGCCCACGTAGGCCCATCCGGTGGCGGTCTGCCTAGGGCAAGTCAGGAACGTAGTCGATTTCAGCTCATTCTCGCCTGAGACACTACGATAAGACCAACGGGACGGCGCGTGTTCGAGGCTTGGCCGCTCGTTGGCCCAGTCCACCGGAATCCATTCGGCGGCGGCCGTGCGCGACACCACGTCATGGAGGAACGCGATGTCGAAAGGCTTGAAGGTGGCGTTCGCCGTCGAGGGCGTGGCCGACGAGGGCACCACCGCTATGCGCAGCTTGGAGATGAAATTTTCCGAAGTCTCGCTCACCACCGGCAAGTCGGGGTCGTCTCCGGCTTTGGTGACAAGCTCGGCATACACGCGCCGAAGCTTGGACGGGTCTCGGTGGCGGACTGCGACCGCGCACTGAAAGTCCGACTCTGACTGGATTGGCGAGAGCTCGCGCACCACCGCCAGGGGAAGCTCGGCCGCGTCTGCGTTGTAGAGCAGCACGCTCAGATTGGCCGCCTCATGAGGTTGGATCCCAACATATCGGGTCAAGAGCTCATGGACCTGTTTTGCCGCCTCTGTAGGATCAACGTCCGTGAGCATGTCCTCATCGCCGCGCACGGGGGGCTCGAGCAAGCTGTATCCATTGACTGTGCTGCTCTCGGAGAGGAGCACGGGAGCGCCGCTGCGTTGCACCACCGCGACTTCCGGGTAGAACGGGTGGGCCAGTTCTTCGGCGAACTCGCGGAAGAAGATACCTCGGTCGCCAAACAAGACGTTCTTTCCCGCCAGCATATGGGTGACCAGACCCGCGACGCGACGGGTTTTGACCGCCAGAGCCTTCATGCGCTCCGGGTGCCACGGCGGGATGATCACGCACAGCTGCTCGCCGGCGACCCTCACGGTCCCGATGGTGAGAATCTCGGCCACCAAGCGCGAGCGACACACGTCGCCACGAGCGTGCACCGCCAGAGCCCGAAGCAGCGCCGCGAACGAGTCGGCCTGTTTCAGGACCGCCTCGCCGTGGAGCCCCACGGAGATGAAGTCGTCCATGGCCTTGATGTAGTCCGCTTCGAACTCGTCCCATGCCGAGCGCAGCGTGTTGCGCTGATCAGGCGTGAGGCGTCCCTCGTCAGCCAGGTCCTTGATGCGAGACTTGATGTCGGCCCTCAGGCTCTTCATCTTGGCGGGAGGCGGCACCAGCGAGCCGGCGTCGCGGGAGAACGTCGCCTCCAACGTGTTGGTGTCGAGCAGCGACACGCTTTGCACGCCGCCCTTCTTGCTCACGAGCCGGCGGGGAACCTCGGTGCTGCCCACCGCGCCCTTCTCGCGAAGCCTGCCCATGTCATCGACCAGCGACAGCCCAATGGATTCTGGCTTGAACATCCACAGAAGCTGCGTCTTCTCGATCACTTCCTCCTTGTCGCCCTTGCGCTCCAACAGAATGACTTCGAATTTGATCTGCGTGGACGCCTTCGCGATGGACAAGACAGGCTTGGTATTCCCCTTGAAGATCGATTGTTCTTTGGCGAAATAAGCGGGGTATTTGAAAAGCGGATCGGGCAGATCAGCGGTCCCCATTTTCAGGACCTTCCAATCGACCTTGGACCCCATCAGCTCTTTCAAGCCCCGGTGCATCGCGGAGAAATAGGACCCCACGTCATGATTGAACCGCTCGCGCCACTCCTTGCGACCCTTGTTGACGGTGATCCGCAGGAATCGCTCGCCCTTTGGAGGCGCTGACCCTACGATCAAATGGTGAGCCGCGCTGGTGAAGCCTTCGAAAAAGTCCACGCACTCGATGGGCTTGCCGTAGATGACTTTTTCCCAGCGAGACAGAAGCTTCGGGTCTTGCTCCAAGTAACGGCGATGGAGATTGAAGAAAGACTCGTCCTCCTCGTTCCAATCCGACCTCTTCTCGCGCGCCTTCAGGTCTTCAAGATGTTTGAGCCATGAGGCCTCCAAAGCATCGTGCTCGGCGCAGACGTGCTGAAAGAAATGAATCGTGGAATCCGCCAGGCCCTTGAGCTTCTCGCGCCGCTTCTCGAAAATCAGGTGGACGCCGTCGGATTCCCACTCCAATTCCGCTACGGCCCACGCCGTGTCCTTGTCGCCGGCCGGAGCGTTGATGAACGCCTCCAACACGACGCGCGCCGCGTCGGGAATCGCGGCGATGTTCTCCTCGAACCGTTGGCGCATGTCCTCTGGGTCGATGGGTTGGCTGTTCGGGCGCTGCCGCGCCAACAGCGGCGAGCGGTTTTGATACAGCTTCTCGAACGCTTTCCGCCACGGTCCGACTTGCTGTCCGTATGTCTTGTCGTTGCCGAAAAACGCGGTGTCCCTCGGCAGGTCCACGCAAGGGAGCGACCACCCGATGGCGAGTCGAATGGGTAGCCCCTTGGAGGGGTGCGAGGCCTCGGCGATCTTGGAGCAAAACTCGCCGAGCTGGATGAGCGACATGTCGGTGACTGAAACGAGTCCTTTGAGCGCGGCCTGGAACACCTTGCGATCTTCGAACGTGGGTGCGAGAGACGCCACGTGGCATGTCGCCTCGACCCAAGCTTCCTCATAGGCACGAAGCTCCTTGGCGCCCAAAGCGGTGACGTGCCCGAGCGTGTCGGCGAGCCCCTGCTCGTTACCGTTGGCCGTGAGCAAAGCCTCTTTGTCTGTGCCAGCGTTTCGGACCGCGCCGGCATTCATCAGCGTGAGGGCGGTTTCGGGAAGGTTCTCGCCCTCGACAAGTATGCGCGGAATTTTTATGTCGATGCGCTCGGCGAGCTTCGCGTTGCCCAGGACTTCGCGCACGACGGCGGCGATTTGGCTGGGAGCCAGCTTGTCGAGCCGAAAGATCGCCTCCGACTCCGGCTGGTCGTTCTGCCCCTGCGACGCGTTGTCAAGACGGTCGTCGAGGATGGTGGCCGCGACGCGTCCGATGATTCTGTCGGCGAGCATCATTGAGCGACCTCGAAAGTAAATGGGTTCTCAACGAATGAGCAAGAGTCCGAGAGGCGCCTCACGAGGCCTAAGCCGACGAGGCGAGTCTCGAGGTTCGCCCGGTTGTCGCTGAGCGCCTCTTGGTCCACCAACTTCTCCTTGACCAGGCGCGCGCCCTCCGCGTCCCCGATGACCATCCCGTAGCGATTTCGAATCTCGCTGAGGAATTCGTCGAACTGCATGCGGTCGTCCACTATGGAGATGACCAGCGTTTTGAGCAGCCTGTCGTTGGGCGCGTAGCGGGTGCGCCGCGAGAGGCGCCGGGAGCTGAGCCCCACCGCCCGCGACCACGCAGTATGGATCTTCCCGAAATGCTGCTCGTGGCGCGACTCGGCCATTTCCACCAGCGTCCGGATCATCATGTCGCCTGTAATGTCGCCCGTGACCGACGCGTCCGATCCATTCTCTGGAGGCCATTGGAACCACGACCGCATGAGCGCGGCGCTCTGCGCATTGGGCTCTTCCGACGCGCCAGCTTGGATCCACTCGTCGGTCAGCCGCACGCTCTCGATGGACGCCCGGATGGCCCGCAGTGACAAGCCCTGGTTGAATTGGTATGACTCGCCCGAGAGCGCCCTCACCTTCGTGCGCTCGCGCGACACGATTTCGCAAATCAGCTCGACCGGCTCCACGTCCCCGGATTGAGCTTTGCCGCATTCCAGGAAATAGAGCAGCAGGTTGAGGCCTGCACTCGCCATCAGGTGCTCCAACGTGTCGTAGACCGGCATGTCGCGCGAGAGGATCGCGAGCCAATCGTCGCATAGCCTGTCGAACCTCGGATGCGAGGCATAAGGCAGGTAGCCAACAGACCGGTCCGAGCCGGCCGTCTGGGTCTCGCCTTGAAGCGCCCGGACGAGCCTGTTCATCGGAGCCTTGCTGTCGAACAGCCGCTTCACCAATTGATTGCCGAGCGTGGCACCATTTTTGGCCCGGCTGAGCATGAGATAGAGCAGCTCGCCCGTGCGGGCGAAGAACCGGCGGTCATTGGACGCGGCGCCGTCGCCGTTGATGCGCAAATCTTCATAGAGAGCATCTGGACCGAAGGGGAAGACGAATTTGGAGCTCCACCGCTTGTTACTGCGCGCCTCGAACGAAGAGGACCTGAGCAGCTCGACCGCCTTGGCGAAATCGTCGAACGTGTTGAAGACCTTGCGCAGGTAGCTCATGTCGCCGTTTTCAAGCTTTGCGCAATCTTCATTGAAGCGGTCCGTCCACTGCTTCCACTTGTCCTCGTCGGACACTTTCTTGGCACTGATCGTCTCGATATAGGGATTGTTGAACAGCAACGAGCGCAACCGAATTTGACGCTGTGGCCTATACATCACGTCGCCCGTCGCAGTCGGGCGCAGGGGAGTGGCGCGGTTGGAGGCGAGAACGCCCAGAAATTCCAGAACAGCCAAATGCGGGAGCTGCTCGTCGTAGAGGCGGTGGCCCCAGATGTGCTCATCGACCGCGAATTTCTCGACTTCCTTGATTGGCGGCCTCATGACGCGGCCCTCACCGACACTCGGCGCGACAACCCCAAGCCGCTTTGCTCTACGTCGATGAAGTTGAGCGCGAGCGAACCATCATCCGCGCCTGGCTCGTCATCTTCAAACAGCAATCGCTCGCGAAGTAGCTCCTCTTTGCGCAGAAGCTTGGCTTTGAACGCAAGCATGTCCTCCAGGCACTCGTTGGAGAAGCTGCCTGGGAGGGCGCCTTCTGCCACCCTGCATAAGAACTCGAAGCGCACGGGCGTCAGAGCGAACGACGCGGGGTGTACTTCGCCCTGGGCAAGCGCGACATCGATGGTTGGCCTTGCCGTCAGCGGATCGAGCCGAATGCGCATGCCTTTTCCACCTTGCCGCTTCGCCGGAGCCTCGGTGTCGCAAAGCACGCTCACTCGAGATTGGGAAAAGCCGCCAGAGCTGGCCACGAACAGCTTGTCGTCGTTCTCGATGAGCAGCCCTGTCATCACTCGGTTGAGCCCTTTGACCAACCGCGCGCGGACGCCATCAGACACTGCGCATCCTCTAGCGAGCAAGTCCACCATGGTCAAGTAGTCCCCGGCGAATCTGAACGCGGTCATGGGCCAGTGGCCGTAGCCAGGCTCGCCATCAGGCACGGTGAAGAAGAATCGGCGCCGCTGAGTTTGCAGGCGCGCCAAAAACTCGGCCGCTCCAGACTCCAACCGCGCGGACTCCTCGCCCTCCAAATAGCTGTCGAGAGCCGCCAAGTAGCCGGGCGTCGCGCCATAGACCGGGTCGGATCTCATGAGCCTGTCGAACGTTGCTGCCAGTTGGGGATCGTCCGCGCCATAGACCATCAACCCGTCGGCCGCATTGGTGGTCTCGGAGCCGATGCCAAACGCGGCGAGAGCGCGGAACACCGGCCGACTCATGGCTCTGCGCAGCGGCAAGTTCGCGCCGAACGCGTTGTCGTAGAGGCTCGCATGCTCGACCAGGCTCTTTTCTTGGATTTTGGGCACGTCGGAACAGGTCATCAAACCCTCTTTAGCGTCGGGGTGGCCCAAGACCATGTTGGAGGCCAAAGCGAGCATATCCCGTACCGGCAAATGCCATCCATTGAGCCTAGCGACCTCGACCACGTCGCCCAGCCGCTTGGAAAAGCTGCCATGATCGTCCGCTCCCAGCAAGCGATTGCGATTTTCATAAATCGGGCATACAGCGCCGCCCTCTTGTTGCGAGCATCTGCTGCAATTGCCCCAGTCTGGGTGATTCGCGACAGCGGAGAGCACTTCGCCCAGGGTTTCCCGATGCGTCGCGCGGCTCAGGTCAAAGATAGCCAAGCGCGCCGGGGCCTCGCCAGCTTGGAGAAACGCGTCTTGAATCGGCTTGCGAAGCGGGTGGGGTGTGCCCTGCCTGATGCCAAGATCACGCAGCCGTTCTAGGATTTGCCCATGGTTGGCGGCTAAGACCAAGAATTTCGCATCTTCCGAGCGCAGAACGGATTCTTCCAGCAACGCCAGGGCGGCGTCGCTTTGCTCCGGCGTCAACTCACTCAAATCCTTAATGAATGTGGCGACGCGCCCATCGACGAGCGTCAGCTCTTTAACTGCGGCAGGGCTTGCCCAGTCCTGGTACGACCCTCCGAGCTCGGTCCACAGGCTACGGCAATGGTAGGTTTTGCCGTCCCCGGCGGTGCCAGCGATGAGGATGGAGCCCCGGGCGTCCGAGGCGAGGCGCGTCTTGATCTTTTCTAACTCCGGGCTCGGAAGCGTGACGGGGGCGACCTTGGCTTTGCCCAGCGCGCCAGTCACGTATTCGTCGAACAACGTCGTATTGTTCGGAGTGGGGCCATACGAGCGCAGGAATTTGATCCATGCGTTGGACGGCCCATGGCTCGATGCTTGGGCTTCGCCCGATGTGTCGCTCATTTGAAGATGCTCCTCATTCCGACTGGTTTAGCCCAGCTCGGCCTTCCTCTTGAGCCATTACGCCCACTACTTTTCTGTTTTCAGTGCCATTATTGTCCGGCTTACAGCGGATCGAAAGAAATGGCAGTTGATAAGTAAGCAGCCAGCGAACCTTGCTTTTACCCACAGTTTTGAGTCCTGAGTGAGAAGCCCAGTTCAATGTCGGTCAGCCGGGCCATGCCGCGCCAGATGACGGTGTTGCCCGGCGGTGGATCGGAGGCGCGAGCCAAGTAGCCTCCGAGTCGAGCCAGCTGCGTCAAGCAGGACGCAATCGATGGCTTTGAATGATGGACCTTTGTGCAAGGTAGCAGTCTCAGTTTGTCAAGCAACTCGACTTCGATGGGTGTCAAAGCCAGCGTAGCAGGTGCGGCTGGCGCTACACGGTTGATCATTGTGAGCCAGAAGATGCGCCCACCCAATATGCAGAACAAGGCAATCAGGTTGGTCAGGCGCTGCGCAGTGCGAAAGCGCGATTCTTCCGCGCGGCAGCCGGATTTCAAGATTTTGTGAAAGGTTTCTATTTTCCAGCGCATCGCGTACCAGTCGAGCTTTTCGATGGCTTGGGCGCGCGAGGTGACGGGCAGGTCCGTGATGAGTTTCCAGTCAATGGGCTCGACATTGCTGGGTGCATCCCGCTCGGCAGCCTGCAGCACTGTAAGCGTGAGCGCGGGATAGCGCTTTTGCTTGGCCCGTGGTGGCAACAAGCGGACGCGACAGTACTTTAGTTCCAGCACCGCAAAGCGGCTATGACCCTGGCTATCACGCACCTCGAGCCGGTGCAACCCTCGACAGTGAACTTGCCGCATGTACGTGGCAACGGTGTGCGTGCCATCGCCAGCGAGCCGGTCGGCGCAGGTACGAAAGATGAAGTGCGCGCCGGCATCGCGTGCCTCGCAAAACAGCTCGTAGATGTCGCTGCCTCTGTCGCCAATGTGCACGCACTGCTCGGGCTGCCCGAACATCGCACTGGCTTGACGCACGTTGTCCAGCCAGCACATGCTTTCTTTTTCTTCGATAGGCACGCGCGTAGGATTGATCGAGCGCTTCAGGGCAGCGGTGCCCTTGAACTTCGAGCGGGTCCAAAATTTGATAGCCGCCAATCCCAGCGGCAACCCTTCCTTGATGACGGCCAGGCTCGAATGCATCAGAATGCCGCAGACAGTGTGATGGCGAATGCGTCCCTCGGCATCCCGACCGGAGTTGGTCTTGCCCAGCACTCCGACGGCCTGGGCGCTGTCACGCTGTCAAGAAAACTCAGTCGTGTCGTGCAGCATCAATACCGCCCCCTCGCCTGAGGCCGCAATACGTTCTTGCGTGGCCTTGAAATGGCCTGCCAAGATGTTCGCTTCACTGACATGCTCGTTGCTCAAAAACCGGTAGGCAGCCTTGGTGTTGGCCCAGTCCTGACACACTAGCGCAATGCTTCTAGCTCGGGGCCTGGACAAGCTGCCCGAGCAACGTCCGCAGCCGCTGCAGCAGGCGAGCGTCCTGGAAAGCGCCTTCGCGCAACTCCCGCTCTATCCAAGTGCTCTCTTCGGCCACGATGCGCTGGCCTTGCGCAACACTTTGAGGGTCAGCCATGGCAGCCTCCCGTATGTCCGGTATTTCGGATTAGTGACATAACGCCAAAGCCGCCGACAAAGCAATAGGAAAATTGTTAACTCACTGATTCAACAAGAAAACTTGTGGGTAAAAGCAAGGCAGTCAATACGCCAGCGGCGCCTTCAGGGACGCGCTCAAAGAGTATGGCATCAGCGGCTCCATGAGCCGGCGTGGCAACTGTTGGGAGCGCAAATGGCTTGACATAGGAGCGTCAATGCCTGCAGCGAGACGCTGTTCGGCTCGTTGAAAGTCGAGCGCTTGCATGGGCAACGCTTCGTGACGCGGCGCCAAGCCAAGGACGAGACCATCGCGTGGCTGCTCTGGTACAACATGGCCCGTCTGCATTCGACGTTGGCTTATGTCAGTCCGATGCAGTTCGAGCAAACCTGGCTTGCGGCTCAGCCCAGGCAAGCCAGCGCATGGACTCGCTTATGGGATACGCAATCCAGGGGCAAGGTCATACCGGACTTGACTACGTCGGAAGTCCCTGTAGATTTTTTCTTTTCTCTGAATTGACCCCCTTGAGTAAATAGCATTCCGGAAATTCACCAGGAATTACGGTAAATCAACAGAAAGATACTAAAAAGATATCTAGTAGCTACTAGATATCTTTTTAGTATCCGATAGCTATATGCTACTATGGTAGCTATCGGATATCAAAGGATGTAAATGCCAACTATCGTTTTTGTAAGTCCCAAAGGTGGCGCGGGTAAAACCACTGCGGCCCTAATTCTGGCTTGCGAGCTGGCGCGCGGGGCGCCCGTAACCGTGATCGATGCCGATCCGAACCACCCAATTAAGATATGGGCGGCGGCTGCGCAAGCGCCTAATCTGACGGTAATTGCCGATGCTGATGAAGAAAACATCCTGGAACGCATCGAAGAGGCAAGTGCCAAAACGCCGTTCGTTGTGGTCGATTTGGAAGGCACAGCCGCCAAGATCGTTCTGTTGGCAGTGAGCCAGGCCGACCTAGTGATAGTTCCAACGCAGGGGTCTCAGCTCGACGCCGAGCAGGCCAGCAGGGCATTGCGCGTGATCAAGCAACAAGAAAAAATGTCCCGGCGGCCGGTGCCCTATACGGTGTTGCTGACGCGGACCAGCGTGGCGATTCGCACACGCAACATGGCCCACATCCAGCGTGGTCTGATCGAGGCCGGCGTGCCAGTGCTCAAGTCCCAGCTGCACGAGCGCGAAGCGTTCCGGGCCATGTTTTCATTTCGTCAGCCACTCGAACGCCTTAACCCAGTGGAAGTTGGTAACTTGGAAAAGGCCATCGCCAATGCAGAAGCTTTCGCGAGCGAAGTGGTCGGGCTGCTCAGGGCCGGGCGGGGTGCTGCGACCGAATCACGATCTGTAAAGGTGACCTGACATGACCCGTGCCAATCCGTTTGACGATCTGGGCGATTTCACTGCTAAAACACAAGCAAAACCGGTCGAACCGCAGCAAATCGAGCGTATCGCAGCCGAGTTGGGGTTTCCGAGCCGCCAGCCAGTTGCAACGCTGCCTCACTCTCGGGTAACACAGACGCGGCGGCGTTACACCACTGGCCGCAACCAGCAATTGAACGTCAAAGCGACGGCTGAAACTGTGGCGCAGTTTTACCGTTTGGCAGATCAGCAAGGCGTTCCTTTGGGGGAATTGCTAGACCAAGCGCTCCAGGCCTTGGAAAAATCCATTCAAAAGCCTGTTTGAGGAGCGCCCGATGGCCACCAGAAACTCCCAGGAATGGTTGCAAGCGCGCGTTGAAAAAGCGAAAGCAGCGCTGGCCCTCCAGGCCACCAAACAGGAAAGTCTACCAGTACAGTTGCCACTGTGGCCAGACTCCGTTCGAGCAGTCCCGAATGCGCTTTTGCGCGGTGCGCTTTTCAGCATCAGCAATGTGCGTGAAGTGGTCAAAAAACGCACACTGCTGGCATCGGTTAAAGGGATTGAAGTGCGCTTCAAGGGTGAGCGCCTTAACCAGACTGACCTGGACACCTGGGAAACTATCATTCATCTGGCACGCCGCCAAAATTTAGGAGCAAAAGTGCGGTTTTCAGCGCACTCCATGCTCACCATGTTGGGGCGGCACCATGGCCGAGAACAGCATGAGCAACTAAAGGAAGACATCTCGCGTCTGACTGGCGCCGTAGTTGAAATTACGTTTAACGAAACGGCCCAAGCGTTCGGCGGCACCATGGTGCAGAGCTACTATCGTGATGAAGTTGAGCAGGTTTATGTGATCGAAATTTCGCCCCAGTTGCTCAAGCTTTATCAAGCCGGTAACACCTATATCGATTGGAGCGAGCGCCAGCAATTGGGCAATGCAAACCTAGCCAAGTGGCTGCACGGCTTCTACAGTAGCCACGCCATTCAGCTGCCGTACAAGGTGGCCACGATCCGTGATCTGTGCGGCGCCAAAGCCACGCAGCGGCTGGGAGATTTCAGAAAGCTACTGCGCACAGCTTTGGATCTGCTGGTGACCAAGGAAACCTCGATTACCGGCTGGAGCATCGACAAAAACGACTGTGTGGTCGTGACACGACGTCCTT